>Ga0194039_1000032_pt1 | contig 89192 bp, 76 predicted proteins | sample JunL228m_MetaG_FD_148679 | JGI IMG/M metagenome (GOLD analysis project Ga0194039, IMG submission 148679) | Anoxic zone freshwater microbial communities from boreal shield lake in IISD Experimental Lakes Area, Ontario, Canada - Jun2016-L227-8m | ecosystem: Environmental > Aquatic > Freshwater >...
GCGCAATGCGATAGTAACATTCTTGGTGTAATATCATCGTGAGTATTAAAGCTTGGTAATATATCTGCCAAAGGTTTATCCAGATCCAGTAGCCCTTTCTCGACCATCATCATCGCAACAAAAGTGATGGCAAAAATCTTCGTGTTTGATGCCATGTCGAAAACTGTATCTAATTCCATTCCTTCAGGAAAGGGAACTTCTTTATATTCGGAGTTATATCTTAGTTTATAACCATAAGCTGAATGTTTGAGGATTTTTCCTTTGTGAGAAACTTGCAGTGCAGCTCCCGGAAAGCCGTTTGTGATATCGCTTTCTATCAGTTCATCAACTGTTTCAAAATTATATCTCATCTGATAGTTTCCTGTTTTTAAATTGCACTGCTATGCCAAGCAGTCAAATTATTACGGTGGCCATAACTGTTTTTATTCCTTTAGCATCTTGCGTTGAGTTCAGTATTATCTCTGAAGAGAATGTTGTACCGTCTTTTTTTAAGAGACTGACTTTCAAATTCTGATGTATTCCATTTTTAAGAAGCTGTTGATAGGCAAGATTAAATATATCTTTGTCTTCTTGAGCGATAAATCTATGTAGAGGTTGCTGTAGCAACAAATTTCTTGGAAGAGACAACAATGAGCAAGCAATTAGATTAGACTCAATAATAGCTCCTTCTTTATTGAGCAGAAGATGTCCTACAGGGGAGAGGTTGAATAAATCAAAATATCTTTCCCTCAGTATCGCAAGTTCAGCATGCGCCGTTTTTATCTCTATATTTTGCTCTTCAATTTTGTCCATACTGCTTTGCAACTCTTCTTCAGCAAGTTTTCGTTCTGTGATGTCTGTAAAGCAGCCCAATAGGCCTTCGATTCTATTTTCAGAGTCAAGTATGGGGATTTTTGAAATGATGCCCCATCTGCTTTTTCTATTGCCTGGGATAAGGCTTTCCTTGTTCAGAATGCTTTCCCCTGTAGAAAAAACTTTTTTGTCCATCTCAGTATTGATTTTTGCTTCATTCACAGGGAAGAGATCTGAATCTGATTTTCCGACGAGGCTATAATCCCTATCCAGGGAGAGGTTCTTTAAAAATGCTTCATTGGCAGTTAAATATTTAAGGTCAGGCCCTTTAATGTATAAGATTATGGGAAGAGACGAAATCATGGCTCTTATAATTAGCTTGGCATCTGATAGTTTCTTATTTATACGCATAATTTTTGAACATAGATCATGAATTTCATTCAGATCTTTTTCTTTGTTTTCCCCTAGAAGGGATTTAAATGTCGAACGAAAAGGCGCAAGATTGGTTTCTTCCAACATCTTTTCTGGAATTAAATCAGAAATCTCATTAACAGAAATGTCCAGAGCTTTTGCAAGAGTTCTTATTTTGAACTCTGACGGAATAATTTTGGCATTCTCCCATAGACTCAGAGTTGATCTCGTGACTCCTACTTTCTTTGCTAATTCTTCAGAAGTAGTTTTTTTGCGTTTGCGGGCGGCTTTGAGTTTGTCAATGTACAATTGCATAAAATGAACCTGCTGCAGGTTTGAATTTATTATTCATTATACGCTAAATGCCATTAATTGCACAATTTCTGTATGATGAAAAAAGTATTTCACATATTTTTTTTGTTCGATTCGAAGTAATCATTACACTTAACCTTAATTGACATTTTTTAATTTTCTTCGATGCACATATTTGTTGTTTGGTAGTGAATTATAAAATTTTTAAATAAATTAAGGAGGGATCTATGGGTGGAGAAAATTGCTGGGAATATCGTAAATGCGGAAGAGAATTGGGAGGTAATCATACTGCTAAAAAAGGAGTTTGCCCTGTGGCAGCATTCAAGCAAGCTAATGGTTTATGGGGTGGAATAAATGGGGGGAGAGTCTGCTGCCGTATTTCTAAAGCTCTTGATTTGGATAATGACGAATCAAGAAGATTATCATTGCTAGATAAGGCAATTGATAAAAATGCTAACAGGTGCGAAGGCTGTAATTTTTATGAGATATTGAATGATGAATCAATTGAAGAAATCATTCCGACAAAATTCGAAAAGTACATTTTAAGTGATAAGAAATCGGCACTTGTTTAGGCTTTGATGCAATATTGATAAAGGAGCTGGAAGAACTATGCAGAAAGTAAATTGCTGGGAAAAAATGCGCTGTGGTCAAGACCTTATAGAAAATAGTACTCATGAAATGGAAGTTTGCCCTGCTTATTTAGAAAAAAAAGCTGACGGATTTCATGGAGGAGTAAATGGTGGCCGTTGCTGCTGGGTAATTGCCAAAACCATTTGTGATAGCAAAGTTGCTGGAGCAATGAAAATGCTTGACTGTTTATTATGTGATTTCTACTTGACTGTTAAAGCTGAAGAAGGAAGCAACTTTCGAACTTATCAAGACATAAGAAAAAGCATCAAATATTAACAATTTATGTCTATTTTGTCCCTATAGGAGTGGGGGACAAGGTGACTAAGCAGGAAACTACAATAATAAACTAAAAATGGAGCTCATTATGAAGAAAATTCTTGTACCTATAGATTTTTCTGATGTCACAGATCTTGTTGTAGAAAATGCAAAATCATTTGCCAAAGCGCTTAATGCCGAGGTAAAAATTATCCATGTGGTTCCAGTCCTTCAAGAAGTGAATCTTCAGGCGGCAAGAGGCGTAGGCGGTGTTTTTGTAGAGCCCCTTAATTATGGCACTATAAGGGATGGAATTGCAGGAGAATTGAAAAATGAACACAAAACTTTACATGATATTAAGGATCAGCTTACAAGAGAGAATTTAAAAGTGAAAACTTCTTTCATAGAAGGGAAGGCGACAGAAGTCATTTTATCCCAAATTAAGGAATATGCCCCTGACATGATCATTATAGGATCTCATGGGCACGGGTATCTCAAGAAAGTCTTGTTGGGCAGTATAGCAATGTTTGTTTTGAAACATGCTCAATGTCCTGTAATTATAGTTCCGAGGCATGAACATAAGAAGTAAAATCCCAAAAGGTAGCAAGGGCGTCTCGCCCGTGGGTCAGTGGACAAGGAAGGGCGGCTTTTGCCGCCCTTTGTTGTCATGTAGAATTATTTCTTTGAAAAATAGATTTTTTTCTTGTCTTCGAGCAAAGCTCCAACCTTATCTGTGTCGATAGGAGAGTATCCCTTTTCCTTCAGGTATTTGCAGAAGTCCAGCCAAAGGTCATGAGTCCATGAACCATTATGCTTCTTGATGAAGTTTGTAATAATATTTGTTCGAGACAATTTTTTTAGATTTTTATCCTGTTCACCCATTATTTACTCCCCTTTTTTCCCTCAGAAGCTATTTCAATTTTCTTCACATTTACCTTGGCTTTTTCCGTTTTTGGGATTTGAACAGAGAGAATGCCTTTGGCAAACGATGCCTTGATTTTTGATGAGTCAACTTCGGATTGCAAAGCAAAAGATCTTTCAAAGCATCCAAATTTCCTTTCGGAAATATGATATTTTGCTTTATTTTCAGTTTTTTCTTCCTTCTTTTCGCCTGATATTCTAAGTACATTATTCTCAAGAGTTACTTCAATATCCTTTTCATCTAAACCGGAAAGTTCAGCTTTGATATTATATTCATGCTCTGTTTCATTGATGTCAAAATCAGGGTTAAAAGCAAACCCCTTTTTTGATAATTCGAATCCACCGAATTCATTAACTATATCTCCAAAGGCCTGATTCATTGAAGCATACATGTCAGAGAAAAAGTCATCATTCTTCTTTCTGAGCATTCCTTTTCTGTTTCCTTTGTTGATCAATGGCACAATGTCTTTCATCATTTGAGTCATCTCCTTTGTTAATACTTAATCTTTCGAGTTTCGCTAATTATCCCAGCGCAAGAATATGCAATTGGAAGAAAATTAGAGAATATCACCTAAGTAAAGCTTAAGCATTGCTTTGAAGGAGACAAAGAAAAAAGTTAAATGATTTATAAATCATACATTCAATGTAAAAATGAAGACAAATTTAGTATTGTGCCATGATGATTGGGCTTTTAGTAGGAATTAAGAGATTTAGAACTCGTAAATCGCACCGAGTTGCACTTTTGCTTTCGCTCCGGTTACGCTTGGGATATTTCCGTATTTTCCCTCGACCCTTCTTTTTGCCAACCAGGCAAAGGCAATAGCCTCAACCCATTGCACCGGCACACCAAGTTCGTCAGTCGTTGAAACTTTTATTCCTTTTAAAAAGTAACTCAATCTCCCTTGAAAGTAGGTGTTACTGCTGCCGCCGCCGCATGAATAAACTGCCTGGCATAATGGCGCGTATTTCATGATTGAGTCTGAAACAGTTTTTGCAGTAAAATCACACAAGGTAGCCTGAATATCCTCAGACTTTAAGTTATTGAATTTAATAAGTTTCTCTTCGAGCCATGAGAGGTTAAAGAGTTCCTTTCCTGTGCTTTTGGGAGGCGGTAAACAAAAGTATTCCTCGCTGCACAACTCATTCAGGAGTTTGACATTTACATTGCCTGACTTTGCCCATAAGCCATTCTTGTCATATTTCATATTTTTTATTTTCTGAATCCATAAATCCATCAGGCAGTTAGCCGGGCCTGTGTCAAAACCAAGAACTTTTGATTCGTCTTCATTAAGAATCGTTATGTTGGCTATGCCGCCGAGATTAAGTATTACTCTTGACTCAGTTTCTGAATACAAATAGCCGTTATGAAAGGCTGGGGCTAATGGAGCTCCATCGCCCCCGAAAGCTACATCCATCCGTCTGAAGTCACAGATAGTTTTTATTCCTGTCAAAGCATTTACCCTATTTCCATCACCTATTTGCATGGTAAAGGGGAATTCTCCCCTCGGATTATGATAAACTGTCTGTCCATGACAACCTATGGCTAATACATCTTTCGGTTTAACTTTTGTTTCTCTGAGGAGGGCGTTTACAGCTTCTGCATAACAAATTCCAAGTCTGACATCAATTTCTCCAAGTTTTTTCAGATGTACCTGAAACGAGGCTAACAATTGTATAATGTCTTTCTTAAGGTCTGATGGAAATTCGCAAGTATATTGGCCAACCATTTTTAACCCGGAAGAAGTATCTTCAACAAGTACGGCGTCTATTCCGTCAACACTTGTTCCTGACATGATACCTATGTAATACATAATAACCTCATTTTTTATTACTGGAATATTTTTAGAGCCTCATAGTGTTCAGTTTATTGTAAGAGTAAGATTGATTTTAGTAAGATTTGTCCCAAAAAAAAGAGATGATTAGAAGTAATTAGCGCATTCAAGTTTGAAGTGCATACTCCTGTAATTATATTTAAAAAAATTATTTGTTTTATATTTTGATAAAATTATGGCGAATGAACTTCTAAAGATAGGTCTTGATCCTGCTTGCGTGCGCCTTGAGTTGAAATCCAGCACTAGAAATGAAGCAATAAGGGAGCTTGTCGAATTAATCAATTCTAAATACAGACTGAAAAATGTTCAGGAGGTTATTTCTGTCATAATAGAGCGCGAACTGAAAATGAGCACAAGCCTTGAGAATGGGATAGCTGTGCCTCACGGAAAGACTGATATTGTTGACAGAGTTTTAGTTGCAGTAGGAATAAAACAAGCAGGCATAAATTTTTTCAGTGCTGACGGGCAGTTATCAAAAATCATTATACTGATGATCTCTCCTCTTTCAGCGACCGGGCCTCATATACGCTGCCTTGCCGAGATTGCAAAGCTCATGCAGTCTGAACCCAATCGAAAAAAAATCCTCAATGCAAAAGATTCCGAGACGATATACCGTATCATGACAGATACAGAAATATAAATGTATAAGATATTTCTAAAATACTTCATCGTTTTTGTATTGCCAATTTGCTTGGGCATGACCAATTTGCAATCAGTCTATGCCGCTTCTGCAACGACTGGAACTGTAAACCAGATTGCAAGCACCGCCAGCTCCAAATATGAAGACTCTCAAACCGCGTCGTTGCTGACTGAAAAGAAAGCAGAAAATTCATCAGCCTCTCATGGATCAATGAAACCACACCATATTTTCAATCTTCATCTTCTGAGAGTAACAAACTCTATGATCTCAACTTGGATCGTAGTACTCCTTATAATAATTGCCTCTCTCTTTTTTAACTATTCAATTAAGAAAGACAGGTGCAAGAGGTTTACAGGTCTTATAGAATTTTCTGTTTCAGCCTTGTTCTCATTCTTACAGGAGCTTATAGGGGAATCACTTGCCCGTAAAACATTCTGGTTTCTTGGATCAGTATTTTTCATTATTTTATTTTTGAACTGGGCTGAGTTATTACCAGGTGTCGGAAGCATTGGATGGGGTAAAGAGACCGTGGATGGCTTTATGGTCGAAAAACCCATTTTCAGATGCGGTAGTTCGGATCTGAATATGACATTAGCTCTAGGAGCGTTGTTTTTCATACTCTGGCTTATTCTTGCGCTTAAACATAATGGATTTATTGGGTTTTTTCTGCACATATTCGGGCCCAAAGGGGACTCGAAAGGTGTGATGTCAATTGTTATGATTGTAGTATTTATAGCCGTAGGATTTCTTGAACTCATATCTATATTGGTACGCCCTTTCTCTCTTGGCCTGAGGCTGTACGGAAATACATTGGCTGGCGGCGTCCTTATTGAGACTATGATGAAAAAGGTACCGACTTTGGGATGGCTCTTGCCGATGCCATTTTATTTTCTTGAAGCCTTGGTGGGATTTGTGCAGGCTCTGGTCTTTACTCTTTTATCGGCTGTTTTCATAATGCTCGTCTGTAGTCACGAAAGTGACCATGAAGGAGATGCTGAATTATCTGGCAAACATATCAAATGATATTAGAAAATTAACACTTAAATCAAGTATAAAAATAGGAGCATAAAATGCAATATCTTCACATTGGAATAGCTGCCGGCGGAGCGGCTATTGGAGTAGGGTTAATAGGCTTAGGCGCGTGCTTGGCTGTCGGAAGAAATCCTGGAGTATCAAATAAAATTCTCATTCAATCCATTCTGGCAATTGCTTTTGCAGAAGCATGCGTATTCTATGCCATCTTCCTGGCAAGATGATTTATTTTGGATCAGGAAAAGATAAAAGAGTAATGATATGAATAATATTTTTCTGCTTGCCCAGATTGCTCCTCCTTCCGGAGTCGGGGAGTCATTTTCAAAGTTTGGCGTCAACATAATTGATCTCATTTCCCAAGGGATATGTTTCCTCATCCTTGCTTATGTGCTCAATCGCTTTGTATTTAAAGTTGTTATGAAGATTGTTGATCAAAGGCGCAAAGATGCTGATGAGGCATCGCTCAACAATGATAAGATACGCAAAGCGCTCAAGGAATCAGAAGAAGCCAGATCCGAGATTATTCGCAAGGCTCGCGAACATGCTGAAAAATTGATTATGGAAACAAAAGCCGATGTGGATTTGCTCAGAGAACAGGAGATGATTAAGACGGAAAAACTCGCAGTTCAGATACTTGCAAAGGCCAGAGAAGAATCACTTCTCCATCATGAAAAATTAAAATCAGAGCTTAGAAATGAAATTGCCGAGATAATTGTGAATCTTACCGGCATTCTTACTGAGAAAAACTTAAAAAATCAGGACCGTGAGCGACTACTTGATTCTGCTCTCAATGCTGTGGCAGCAGAAATTTCTGCAGGAAAATCAGGTATAAGCTAATGAAAGTTAAACTACAGCATCGCAGGATAGCCAGAATTATATGGCAGAATTCTTTTTCCGGCGGGATTCCAGACTTTTCCGCAATAAGGCAAATAATAAAATCCTTACGAAATGAGAAGCGCAGAGATGAAGAATTTATTCTAGAATCTCTTCTGGAAAGGATTTCACTTTACCTCAGAGAAAATACTCTGAGGATTTCCAGTTCAAATGAATTGTCTGAGGAAAGGCAAAAACAGATTCTGTCGGTCATTGGAAACATTGAAAAATTTACAGGCGGCATCGAGTTTGATAAAAATGAATCTTTGATCGGCGGGTTGAGAATAGAGAAAGGCTATGACATTGAAGATTATACTGTCGCAAGACAACTTGAAATACTGAAAAAAACTCTTATGAAAAACTGAAAATTAATATGTGAACTCTTATGGAAAATGTTATTGAAGAAATTAAGCAGACCATCAAATCCTTTCACCCAGATATGGATAAAGAGGAAACCGGAGTCGTTATTGAAGTTGGCGACGGCGTGGCTAAAATTGAAGGTTTTCGAAATGTCAGGCTGAATGAAATGCTTGATTTCGGAGATGGAATAATGGGAATAGCTCTCAATCTTGAAGAATCGAGTGTCGGAGCAATCGTTTTGGACAGGATAGAGAAAGTTAAAGAAGGGCAACTTGTCAGAAGGACAGAAAAGCTGCTTCAGATACCTACAGGAAAAATGCTTATCGGAAGGGTCGTAGATCCTCTTGGAAGACCGATTGACGGGAAAGGGTCTATCGAATCGGAAACCTTTTGTTATGTTGAAAGAGGCGCTCCCGGAATCATCGGGCGACAATCAGTCACCAGACCTCTTCAGACTGGTATAACCTCAATTGATGCGATGATTCCCATTGGCAGAGGGCAGAGAGAATTGATAATCGGCGATAGATCCACAGGAAAAACGGCAATAGCTATAGACACTATTATTAATCAGGCCAAATTGAATCAGCAAGCTCTCGAAAACAATGATACCTCCTACCGCCCTGTGCATTCTGTTTATGTGGCTATTGGTCAGAGACAAGCTAGCGTTGCTAATGTTATGAGAGTGCTCGAAGAACACGATGCTATGAGATACACGGTAATCGTTGCCGCCAACGCCGCTGATTCGGCAGCATTGCAGTATCTGGCGCCTTTCAGCGGGACTGCTATTGGGGAATACTTTATGGACAGAGGGATGGATGCGCTTGTCATCTACGACGATCTTTCAAAGCATGCAGTGGCCTACCGTCAGATTTCACTAGTCCTGAAACGCCCCTCCGGACGCGAAGCGTTCCCTGGCGATATATTCTATCTTCACAGCCGGCTTCTTGAAAGATCTGCATGCCTTTCCAATATTTTAGGCGGCGGATCACTTACCTCATTACCAATTATAGAAACTCAGGCCGGCGATGTGTCGGCATATATTCCTACAAATGTTATTTCCATAACGGATGGGCAGATATATCTCGAAAGCGATCTCTTTCATCAAGGAATAAGACCTGCGATGTCCGTCGGAATTTCTGTTTCACGAGTCGGTTCTGCCGCCCAGATAAAGGCAATGAAAGAAGTAGCCGGAAGAGTTAAACTTGATTTAGCCCAATACCAGGAACTCAAAACTTTCGCTCAATTCGGTTCAGATCTCGATGCTAAAACTCTGTCGCTACTTGAAAGGGGAAAAAGAATTATAGAGCTATTTAAACAGGGACAATATTCTCCTGTGGGTGTAGAGGAACAGGTTATTCAGCTCTGGGCTGTCCAGAACGGATTTTTCGATACAGTATCAGTTTCAGAAACTAGAAAAACAAGGGATAAACTTCTGGAATTTATCCGTATAAGAAAAAAAGAACTTTTAAAGAAAATTCGGGTTAAAAATAAAATAACCCCTGAAATCTTAAAGATGCTTCAGGAAACACTTATGGAATTTACAAAATAATACTAAACACGCGAAGATATGCCTAATCTTAAAGATATCAAAAGTAGAATTAAAGCTGTCAAGTCGATGTCCAAACTGACAAGAGTCATGAATATGGTAGCTATTTCAAAGATGAAAAAGGCTCAACATGCCGCTGCCAGAGGAATCCCTTATGCTGACATGCTTAATGGCATACTTAACGAGGTTACTGCCCGCTCGGGTTCTTACAAGCATCTACTGATGGAAAAACGCTCAATGAACCGCAAACTGGTTGTGATTGTCGGTTCTGACAAAGGGCTTTGCGGAGCTTTAAATACAAATCTTTTTCGTGAATGCGCTAAATATGATACTGATACTACTTTATTCATTGCTCTTGGAGCCAAAGCCACGCAATTTCTTCAGAAGACTAAAAGAAATTTTTTAATTGATTTTTCATACAGCGACCCGCCTAATCTTTCTGAAGCCAGGATGATATGCAGATTTATAACTCAACTATTCCTAGATGACGAAATTGACAGCGTCGATATTATATTTAGTTATTTTATATCTACTTTTAAACAAGTTCCTTTTACATGGAATTTTTTGCCTGTTGGTTTGGCTCAGAAAGGTTTTGATCAAATGCCAGAATCCATACGACACACCAGGCCATCGCTGACCACTGTTCCGACCTCACGATCAAAGGATCTTGGTGAATTCGATTTTGAACCTAATGCACATTCTGTTTACGAATCGCTTTTATTCAGGAGCCTTGATTATCAGCTTCTGCAAATTATGCGTGAGGCAAGAGCGAGCGTTCACAGCGCAAGAATGGTCGCGATGAAACAGGCCACAGACAATGCTGATGAAATGATACAGAAACTGGAGCTTTCTCATAACAATCTTCGTCAGGCTGCAATTACCAAGGATATACTTGAAATAAGCAGCGCGGCAGCGATATCGGGGTAGAGTGCGGGATAGCACAAATAGATGATATATGGCTTTATTTAGAAAAATAATTATAGTTTAATCAGGTGAAAAGATATGCATAAAGGCAGGATAGTTCAGGTCATTGGCCCGGTGGTTGATGTGGAATTTGACAGCTCTCTTCAGCTTCCTTCTATAAATGAAGCTTTGATAGTAAGCCCGGAGGAAATGAACGGGTATAAGATAAAGGAGTTAGTCCTCGAAGTGCAGCAGCATGTAGGAGGCAGGTGGGTCAGAACGGTTGCCATGGGACCTGTTGAAGGTCTCAGACGAGGTATGGAAGTTACTGCTACAGGATCTCCAATCAAGGTGCCAGTAGGAATGGAAGTCATGGGTAGGATTCTTAATCTTCTTGGAGAGCCAGTAGATGAACTTGGCCCTGTCAAAGTTGAAAAATACATGCCTATTCACAGACGGCCGCCTGCTATGACTGAACTTTCCACTAAACCTGAAGTGCTTACTACAGGTATCAAAGTCATTGATTTGATATGCCCCTTTCTTAAAGGAGGAAAAGTCGGAGCTTTCGGCGGCGCAGGTGTCGGTAAAACTGTTGTAATTATGGAGCTTATAAATAATATAGCTAAACAGCATGGCGGGTTCTCTGTATTTGCCGGAGTCGGAGAGCGTTCACGCGAAGGCAATGATTTATATCATGAAATGTCTCAAGCAGGGGTGATTGACCAATCAGATCTGAGCAAGTCTAAAGTAGCTCTTGTATTTGGTCAGATGAATGAACCTCCAGGGGCTAGAATGCGCGTGGCGCTTTCTGCTCTTACTATTGCAGAATATTTCCGCGATGAAAAACTTCAGGATGTACTGCTCTTTATCGATAATATTTATAGGTTTTCACAGGCAGGTTCAGAAGTTTCAGCTCTTCTGGGCAGAACTCCCAGCGCCGTTGGATATCAGCCCACGCTTTCCACGGAAATGGGCGAGCTTCAAGAGAGAATAACTTCGACTAAATCAGGTTCCATAACTTCATTTCAAGCTGTTTATGTGCCTGCAGATGACCTGACAGACCCAGCCCCAGCTACAACCTTTGCGCATCTTGATGCTGTAATAGTATTAGATCGCTCGCTGACAGCTCAGGGTATCTTTCCGGCAGTCGATCCTCTTGCATCAAACTCACGGGCTCTTTCTCCTGACATAGTAAGTTTGGAACACTACAATACTGCCCGGGGAGTCCAGCAGATATTACAGCGCTACAAAGAACTTCAGGACATTATTTCAATTCTAGGTATAGATGAGCTTTCCAATGAGGATAAAATACTCGTTTCACGAGCCAGAAAGATCCAAAAATTTCTGAGTCAGCCATTTACTGTGGCTGAAGTATTCACAGGAAGAGCAGGGAAGCAGGTAACTGTAGAGGAAACAGTTAGAGCTTTTAAGGAAATCCTGGAAGGAATGCATGATTCTATCCCTGAAGCGAATTTCTATATGAAAGGCGGCATAGCAGAAGTGATTGAAGAAAATTAATATGGCAGACAATATCAAAGTACGGATACTTACTCCAAATGAAGTAGCATGCAATTGCATGTCATGTGCTGTCACGATTCCAGCAGAAATGGGGGAAATGCAAATTCATAAAGGACATATATCGCTTGTGTCAAGGCTTAAGAAAGGGAAGATTATTGTATTCAAGACCAGTCAAAAATCCCAAGAGTTTGAGGTAGAAGAAGGATTGTTTCAAGTTAATGCAGATGAAGTTAACATTCTTGCCGACAAAATATTGAACCGCGAAGAATAGACATCCAGCTATTCAATCGAGATAGTTTTGGTACTTTCGGCGTCAACTTTGTTATCTCTCGGGACAATAATAGTCAGAACGCCGTTGTCGTATTTAGAGCTGATTTCAGTTAATTTTGAATCGGCAGGTAAAGAGACTGTTCTTAAAAACTGTTTTGCTATATCTTCATCATAACTCATTGACTGGTTGTTCGCAGAAGACTTTATATTCGATTTGCCTGATACAGTCAGAGTGTTATTTTTGAGTGTCAGACTTATATTTTTTCTATCCATGCCTGGAGTAATAAATGTAATCGTGTAGTTGTCAGGGTTCTTTTTATACTTCATTTCCGGGTAACCAGAAGTCAGGTCAAGATTATAATTGACTTTGGGAGTTTTGGCATTGTTATTAAAGAATGGGTCATTGGAAAAGGCGCCACTGACTAAGCTCTTCTGCATTTCAGCATACTGGTCGATTATTGAAGCAGAGTTAGCATCAGAAAGACCAGTTGTAGAGTCTTCGGCGTTAAGAAATGAGAATATTGTTAGCGCAAACAATGTAGCCAAAAGAGTTCTTTTCATTTATTAAGCCTCCAATTTAGAGTTTGATTATTATCTATGGGAGAAGAGTTTGACAATTTTATTGATGCAAAAAATCAGCAAATAGAATATAGATATCGAGATGAGCAATGGATCGAAAAGGTAATCCCAAAAGTTAATAGATGTCTGTATTTTAAATATGAATGCAATCAAGGCTATGAGCCAAAGTATAGCAAAAAGTCTGCTTTTTATAGAGAAGACAATCTGGATCATTACATAGAAAAGCAACATCCATGCAGGATAGTAACCCCAGGAATAAACATCACAGGATAGATATCCGAAAACAGACAAGTAGAGCAATGCGGCAAGAAGCACAAGAATGAAGAATACTATTTGGCTGATACCGTAAAGTTCATTGTTTCGGACTAATTCAGCGTATATGAAATAGAGAAGTAAGAACATTGTAATTACGCTTAGATTGCCGAACGCTCCAAACATTATGTATGCCAAAGAGTAATACTGAAATATAGGTATGAATCTTGCAGCCAGAAAAACTATTAGCGCTATTGTGAATTTGACTGAAGAGCTTCTGCTTCGTGTTAAAAACGGAATTGAAATTACAATCCATGAAATAAATAAGGAGTAAGTAGCAAGAACAAGATTATCCACTAAAAATTGACTCATTTCACATTCTCCTTGCTCATTAACCATTCCTTATTAAAGGTAATATGTTTCAATGCCACCCTTTCATTCCAAGAGTAAACTATATCAACTATGTTGCCGTTAACAGAAATTGCAGGATAGGCGAAAGTCGAACCTTTCAGTTCATCAAAAACCATTACCTGATTCCAATTGATTCCATCGTGGGAAGAGTTAAGAACAATAGTGCCTCTATCTCCGAGATTGCAGACCATTATGTAAAGATTCTTATCTAGTCTGGCGACAACTAATGATGAGTCAGGACCTTCCAGATTTGTTTTCTCTAAATTATTCCATGTAAGACCTCCATCAGTAGTTTTTTGAGTATAGGTTATTTTGTCCACATCGCCTTTATTTCTGAAATAAGCATGAGCTTCAGAACTGCTTATCGGTACCAGGTCAGGCTGCAAGAGATCATTATGGTCATTGAGCCTGATTTTTTCCAGAAATTTTCCATCTTTATTGAATCGGAGTATTTCAGGGTAACAGCGGATCATTTCATAGTAAATGGGTACATAAAAACCGCCATCCTCTAGTCCGACAGGCGCTGTTCTGGAAGCGTTACTGATATCAATAAAAGGAGAGAGTTTTAAATTTGTAGCTCTTTGCCAGGTTTCGCCTTCATCTGAGGAAATCAAGTGGTTGAGCTTTGATCCGGCCCAACCGCCGAGAGTTACTGTGACTACGAATAGATGCAGTTTGCCATTCTGAGCTCTATAAACAGCAGGGTTGCCGACCTTTCTTGTGTATCGCCTTGTGTCATAACTCAACATCTTTGGAGTAACTGTAACTTTGGGTTCGCTCCATTTTTTGTCATGATATCTAGTCTGATAGATGTTTACATCAGGAGATCCTTCTTCGTTTCCTGCATAGAAAAAGCAAATCAAATCGCCATTGCTCAAACTGGTCAGGGCAGGGCTGTAAGATTCTTTCAGATATGTAGGCTGAGGGATAAAGTTTGATAAGAATAGTGGTTCGGTTTTGGATTTGGAGTCTATCTTTGCCTTCTGAGGAATATAGAATTGAGGTTTAGAAGGGCCTGATTGGAAATAGGCTATCAGGCATCCAATAATTAGGACTATCCAGAAAAAAAATGATTTTATAGGTTTATTTTTATGCATTTTTAAGTGTCTTTAACCCAAGTTTAACTAAGAGGGAATCAACATTGTCATCAATCTTGAAGAGAGTATCAAAATCGTCTTTGATGAACATTTCGCTTTTAGCGTGATTAAGAAAATCCATAAGTTTGTCATAATAGCCTAGAATATTGAGAAATCCACAGGGTTTATTATGAAGCTGAAGTTTTGCCCAGGTGAGTATTTCAAAAATCTCCTCCAATGTTCCCATTCCGCCCGGCATTGCTATAAATGCGTCAGACAGGCTTTCCATAAGAGCTTTTCGCTCGTGCATTGTATCAACTATACGAATGTCTGAAATGTCATCATAAGTTATTTCCATATCAGCCAAATGCTGAGGCATGATTCCTATTACATGTCCGCCGTTTTCCATAACGCTCTTTGCTATTATTCCCATGAGACCTATTTTGGCTCCACCGTAAACGAGTCTGATTCCTCTTTCGGCAATAGTTTTACCTAATTCAGCGGCAGCTTCAGCGTATTCATCTCTAGCGCCGAAGTCGGAACCGCAGAATACACATATGGTTTTAATTTCTTTTGGCATAGTTGAAAAATATAAGCCCAACTTTACAATCGGGCTCTTAAGTGGTTACTCTCTGACTCCAGCTACTTTCTTGTGCCAGTAAGCTATAAGAGGGGAAGCTACAAAGATTGACGAGTAGGTTCCCACAATTATTCCTGCCATCATCACTAGGGCAAAGCTGTTTATGCTTACTCCTCCGAAGAAGAAGAGCATGATCACAACAAGTAAAGTCAAGAATGAAGTAATAACTGTTCTGCTTAAGGTCTGGTTGATACTCAAGTCTATGATTTCAGTGTATTTCATGTCCTTACGGAGTTTTAGATTTTCTCTTATTCGGTCAAATACTATTATTGTGTCATTAACTGAATACCCTGCGACTGTGAGCAATGCGGCAATAACAGTAAGAGTTATCTGCCGGTCACAGGCAAGGAGCACTCCTGTTCCTATGATGAGGTCGTGCATCAACGCTATAATCGCAGCTATGGAATAAGTGAATTCGAATCTCAGTGTCACATATATTAGTATTCCAAGGAAGGAAAGTATGATTGCTACTATTGCTGATTTGGTGAACTCAGCGCCTACAAAACCACCGATTGTTGTCTCAGTTCCGCCGGAGAATTTAGCGTTTGGAAATTCTTTGTTCAAAATTGTAGTAATATTGGTCATTTCGCCACTCTGTTTAACGGTATCTTCGGTCTTGTTGTTGAGCAGTAATTCGAGTTTATTGCCTTCAACAGGCGAATACTTATACGAAATTGTCGCATCGTATCCTGCCTTTTCCAAGGAACTCTTGATATTGTTTTGGGAAACATAGTTTTGGAAGTTAACTACAATCTGAGTGCCACCAGTGAAGTCCACACTTAATATCGTATCGTGCCTGACAATAGCAATTACTACTGAAGCAAGCATCAGGATTGCTGAGATCGTGATGCAGTATTTCCATAGCGAAAGGAATTTTATTTTGATGTGGTGGAAGATACTTAACATCTTCAATCCCTTGATATGGAAATATTTATTGTAAATATCAAAGATAAGCCTTGTTACAAAAACTGCTGTAAATATGCTGCAGACTATACCTATGCTTAAGGTAGCTCCGAAACCTCTAACCGGGCCGCTTCCCTGCCAGTACAGAACCAAAGCTACTATCAGGGTAGTAGTATTAGAGTCAATAATTGTGGCAAAGGCCCTTTTGTAGCCGATATCAATGGCATTCAAAAGAGTTTTATTGGCCTCAAGTTCCTCTCTTATTCTTTCAAAGATAAGAACATTGGCATCAACTGCCATGCCCATTACGAGGATTATTCCTGCAATGCCAGGAAGAGTTAGTGTTGCTCCTAAAGAAGCCATAGCTCCCATGATGAGTATTATATTGACTATTAAAGCAATATTGGCCACTAATCCTGCTTTCATATAGTAAATAAGCATGAAGAGAGCAATAGCAATCAGTCCAAGTAATCCTGCTATCATTCCGCTATTTACTGCTTCTCTGCCAAGTGTCGGGGCTGTGTCGAAAGTGGAGTCAATTCTGATGGTGGCAGGCAGATTGCCGCATGCTAATGCAGTAGCCACATTCTGCGCTTCTTCCTGCGAGAAGTCACCGGTGATTGAAGCGTTCCCCCCATATATTGCGCCTTGAATTGTAGGCGCGCTATAAAGAGTGCCGTCAAGGACTATTGCTAGTCTTCTGCCGATGTTTGCGCTTGTTACTTTGCCAAACTCAGCGGCTCCGGCACCGTTAAATTCCAGAGCAATCTGCCTTTGCCCGTATTGGTCTGCTGTAACAAATCCATTGATAATATTAGTTCCGGACATCTCAGGGTGGATTTCGACAAAAACTGTATCTGTTCTCTTTTTCCCGAATCTGTCAGAAGCAACCATCATCATTTTTTCTAAACCTACCGGTGGAACAAAAGTTTGAGGAGCGGCTTCGTATTGAGAGATGAGCTGTTCATTATTTGCAGACACGAGCCTGAATTCAAGCTGAGCCGACATCTGGATTAGCTTCATGTACTCTTTCTTCTGCTCTTCTGTAGAGACAGGGATTTTTATGGAAATCCTGTTTGTCCCTTCAGCTGCAATTTCAGGTTCCACTAGCCCTGATTTGTTAATTCTATTTCTAAGAATTTCCATAACTCTATCTCTAAGTTGAGGTATGGAAACTCCCTGAAGAGCGGCTTTTTCAGAATCGGTCGTAGCCTTGTTAGGGACAACGCTTACATCGAATTCTGTGCCGCCATTTAAATCCAGTCCCAGCTTAATCGAGCTTGCACATTTGGATCTTACGAATCTTAATACATCGGCATTGGTAAGAACATCTTTAATATTTAGATAGTTAGCCATCTCAATATTGAGCTCTTTTGCGGCCTCATCGACTGCTACAGAGGGATAAAGGTTCGGGTCTTGAGCTTGCTTCTTCTCGGCAAGTTCTATAACCTTGACTATATCAGGGCTATTATTTGATACAGATGCTAAAACTTTGTAGAAGTTCTGCTGGTGCAATGGAAACATTGACCATGCGAAAATCGCTATGACGATCAATACTATTATGATTCTTGCTAGGACTGGTTTGTTCATTTGGTTAAATCGCCTTTAGTTATTCTACAATTTTTCCCTGGTCTTCGGACTTTTCGAGGACGCCGTTGACAGAGCTTCTCATTACTTCTACTTTTACATTTTCGGATATTTTTATTGACATAGTTTTTTCTTTTACAGAAACAACCACGCCGATGATTCCACCAGCTGTGAGAACTTTGTCTCCAGCTCTGATGGCGCCAAGCATTTTCTGGCGTTCTTTAGCTTTTTTGCTCTGAGATCTGAAGAGCAGAAAATACATAACTACGATAATGAGGATGAAAGGACCAAAGCTTACGAGCATTCCCTGTAAACCGCCACCGCTAGGGGCTGCAGCTTCTGTAGCAAGTGTTAAAAAATTCATGGCAAATTCCTTATTTTATTTAGGTTTTATTGATTTAATTGAATAAAGATATTTATGAGGGAAACTTTCCCTCATAAATAGAGCTTTTGGAATATTAGCGGGGTGAATTAGAATTCAAACCTGTAAAGCCTGAGTTTTCAAGAGCTTCGCCGAATCCGACAAGGGTTCCGCCTGAGCGAAGAGCTTCTGCTACCTGTTCGCCGACTACCTTGAGTTCTTCTTCGTTTACATACTCTTTATTAGCGGCTTTGATACTCAAACCGATTCTTCTTTCAGGTTTGTCAATCTTAATGACTCTAGCCTTGATTTCTTTGCCGATATCGAGAACATCCTTGACTCTTTCTACATGTTCTTCAGTAATCTGAGACACATGTACAAGACCGTCAATTTTATTGCTCAATTCTACAAATGCGCCGAAAGCTGTAATCTTGGAAACTTTACCTGTGACAACATCGCCAATCTTATAGATGGTTTCGATATTCTGCCATGGGTCTGTATCAAGCTGTTTCATGCCGAGAGAAATTCTCTGCTGAGAAATGTCTATAGCAAGAACTATTGCTTCAACTTCATCGCCGATTTTCAGAACTTCAGTCGGGTTATTAATTTTGCGAGTCCAGGACATATCAGATACATGGATCATTCCGTCAATATCATTCTCGATTTCGATGAATGCGCCGTAACTAGTCATGTTTCTAACTTTGCCCTTGATCTTGCTTCCGACCGGGTACTTAGTGGCTATTACTTCCCAAGGATTCTGAGTAGTCTGACGCAGTCCAAGAGAAATTTTCTTTGTTTCAGGCTGAATATCAAGAACTACTGCTTCAACTTCGTCGCCGAGTTTTACCATTTCAGTAGGCTTGCTGATTCTCTTTGTCCAGGACATTTCAGATACATGAATCAAACCTTCAATACCTGTTTCTACTTCAACAAATGCTCCGTAAGGCATAATGTTGACAACTTTGCCTTTAATTTTTGTGCCGATAGGATATTTTTCAGCCACGGTTGCCCATGGATTAGTTGATTTCTGTTTCAGACCCAGAGATAGTCTTTCCTTAGTAAAGTCAATATCAAGAACCACGACTTCAATTTCCTGTCCGACCTGGACAAGTTCTGAAGGATGGTTGATTCTGCCCCATGACATATCAGTAATATGCAATAGCCCGTCAACCCCGCCCATATCAATGAATGCGCCGAAGTCTGTGATATTTTTAATAACGCCTTTGTAGGTATTACCTTTAGTTATGTTCTTGAGAATATTTGCTCTCTTGTCAGCTCTGTCAGCTTCGAGAAGTTCTCTTCTTGATACTACGATATTCTTTCTTTCTTCATTGATTTTCACTATCTTGAAGTCGAACTCGAGACCGATAAGAGCATCCATATCTTTGACAGGAGCTACATCGATCTGTGAACCAGGAAGGAATGCTTCGATACCATCAACATCGACGATTATGCCGCCCTTAACGCGGTGTTTCATTACGCCTCTGGTTACGCTGCCTTCTTTGTAGTTCTCAGTAATTTTTGTCCAGTCTTTGGAGAAGGCAGCTTTCTGTATGCTTAATACAGGTTGATGCCTGTTGTCTTCAATCTGTTCGAGATAGACATCTATCATTTCATCAACTGCTACAGAATCCCAATCCTTGAATTCATCTTTAGAAATGAAGCCTTCTGCTTTACATCCGATGTCAACGAGTATCCCGTTGTCGCGCTTTTCGGCAATTCTTCCTTTGATGATTGAGCCTTCTTTGTATCCGATGGAACTCGTATTGTTAATCAGAGAGTCCATTGAAGGCATATTGTCAAGATCAAGTAACAGAGGTAGATTGTTTTGTTCGTTAGTGGTTTCTTGTTTGGTTGTTTTTAGTGACATTGTTGATCGTTTTCCGTTTAGATTGTTTGTGTTTAATTGTTAATAATACTCAACCATCTAAAATATAGATGGTTGTAGAAAAATCAAATTATTGTGGCATTACTCTTTTTCTTCTTCAAGTTGTTTCTTATGATTATCTATGATTTCCTTGGCCACATTGGAAGGAACCATTTCGTATCTGGCGAAACTCATTTCAAAGGTGCCGTTGCCTTGAGTAATACTTCTTAATTCTGTGGCGTACTTTGCGAGTTCAGCTAGAGGAATTTCAGCTTTGACTACCTGTAAACCATCTTCAACTTCCATGCCTAAGATTCTGCCGCGCTTATGGTTCAGGTCTCCACTTATGTCTCCCATGTATTGGTCAGGTATGAAAATTCTAACAGTCTGGATTGGCTCAAGAAGGATAGGTTTTGCTTTTTCTACAGCGTCCCTGAAAGCGCCGCGTGCGGCGATTTTGAACGCCATTTCTGAAGAGTCCACATCGTGGAATTTACCATCATATACTGCGACTTTTATATTTTCTACATGGCATCCGGCAAGTGGTCCGTCCACCATGGCTTCCAGTACGCCCTTTTCTACAGCAGGAATGAAGTTCCTGGGAATACTTCCACCGACAACATCATTGACAAATTCATAACCTGCAGCGTTTGGAGAAACTTTCAGGTAAACTTCGCCAAATTGCCCGTGTCCACCAGACTGTTTCTTGTGCCTGTAGTGACCTTCTCCAATGGAGGTAACTGTTTCTCTGTAAGGAATCTTAGGATTTGCTGTGTGCACTTCCACCTTGCCGTCTTCTTTGAGCTTTTTAATAGCAAGAGAGAGATGCTGATCACCCATACCTGAGAGGAGCATTTCATGTGTTTCAGGATGTCTTTCTAGTCTGAGAGTAGGATCGCTTGCTGAAAGTTTGTTTAGTCCAGAAGCAATCTTGTCTTCTTCGCCGCTCTTAACAGCTGTCAGAGCATACGACATTACTGAAGCCGGAAAAATCATATTTGGGACTTCAGGAGCTGAATGTGCAGTACTCAGAGTGTGGTCTAGAGATGTGCTCTTGAGTTTTACCATTGCTCCGATCATTCCTGGAACAAGATAGGGAACTTTTTCCTGAGTTCTGCCATTTACAAGAAGTATTGTGCCAAATCTTTCTTTTACATTCTTGGTCACATTAAATACTTCAGCATCTGAATTGAAGGTGCCGCTATAAACTCTGAAGAACACAAGCTGTCCAAGAAATGGATCGTTGAAAGTTTTGAAAACTTTGGCTATTCCTGTGCCGTCTTGGGCAATTGTGATTTTTTTGTCGGCTTTACTAATCAAGTTTCTTGAAAGCGGATTTGGCATCAATTCAATCAGTCCATTCAGAAGGTCTTCTACTCCGATATCTTTTGCGGCGCTGCCGGCAAAAACAGGAACGAATGAGCCTGCTAAAATTGCTTTTCTTAGGCCATTTAAGATTTCCTGATCACTTAGTTTCTGACCATCCAGGTATTTAATCATCAGTTCTTCGTCAGATTCGGCTACGGCATCAGAGATCTTTTCAAAGTAACTTTTTGCTTCGCCTGACGGATTCTGAGTCTTTAGAATATTAATCACAGAGGAGAAGGATGTGCCGCTTGAGTCAGGAATAACCACAGGAACACAGACTGTTTTTCCGAAGCTCTCCTGGATTTGCTCAAGGATTTTGTCAAAGTCAGCCATTTCCCTATCTAGGCCATTAATGAAAAAAGCAACCGGGAGGTTGTTTTTCTTGGCTATTTTCCACGAACGGTTTGTGCCTATTTGGACGCCGTCAACAGCGTCAACAACTATGAGATCCATGTCTGAATTAGTTATTGCTGCAATAGGCTCAGAAATGAATTCTCCATAGCCTGGAGTGTCCATAAAAAAGAAATAGTTATCTTTCCATTTGCAGTTGAGCACTGTTGAATAGATACTGCTAAGTTTGAGTTGTTCTTCAGGTGTGTAGTCAGATACGCTTGTTCTATCGGTGACTTTTCCAAGTCTGTCAACTTTGCCGGACTTGAAAAGAATCAGGTCGCAAAGTGAAGTTTTCCCCGAACGCAAATGTCCTGATAACGCAAAATTTCTAACGCTAGCTGCCGAAATACTCATAGTAATTGATTACTCCGAAGGTTTGTGTTTTTTTTGTTGAACTTTAATTAAAGCACTAAATTCGTAATTATAATAGGCTAAAGAAGTAATTCAAAAAATAAAAGAACTTTTTGTTTTAAAAAAAATCCTCAGAAGAAATTTCTTTAAAAAACGCTTGATTTAAATCTCTTTGCGAGAGCACAGGAGAGTTTATGGGCCACTTAATGCCAATAGTAGGGTCGTTCCACATGAAACCGCGCTCATCTTTTGGCGAATAATATGTGTCGCATTTATAAATAAATTCGGCTTTGTCGCTTATTACGCAGAAACTGTGGGCAAATCCGACAGGAATGAAAAGTTGTTTTTTGTTTTCTGAATTCAGATAGAATCCTTCCCATTGACCGAATGTCGGGGAGTTCTTTCTAATATCAACTACTACATCAAAGACTTCACCAAGTGTAACTCTGACTAATTTTGACTGACCGGGATTTAATTGCCAGTGCATGCCTCTTAGCGTCCCTTTGGTAGAAGCAGAGTGGTTATCTTGTACAAATTCGCAGTTTATTCCTAGTTTCTGATATTTTTTCTTGCTGTAGCTTTCCAGAAAAAAACCTCTATTGTCGGCAAATACATCAGGCTCTATCAGAAGAATGCCTTTAAATTTTCCTTCGGCGATTTTCATGTTGACCTCATTTTTTCTAATATTCAAATACTAAGATATAGTAACAGGAGATGTTTAAAATTTTACCAAACAAAGGCGAAAAACACATAAAAATATTTTGGTTCAAGAATGTGTAGTTTATGTTTTATTAAACCATTTTGGGATGCCTTTTGAGCGAAGTTTCATAATGGTTCTGGCGTGAAGCGCTAGGATTTGTTTGTTTTCTGATGAAAAACTTGGGTCGCGATAGGGAGTTCCGGCAGTGGATTTCAGGATGATATTCAAGTCCTTTTCAGGGAGTGGAGATTCTATAGTTCCTTTGTCGAAGGAAGCGATTGTGCCGCCATTCTTTCTGCCGAATGGCTTTGTGGTTCCGACAAACATTTTATTCCTTATGAACGCTCCTCTGACACTATAACTTGCCGAGTATGTGATAATCGCCCCATTTGGATTGAGCAGTGATGCGAGTTTCTTTATGAAGTCATAAGTCCATAATTCAGTATTCTTCAAGGTCGAAAAGGCGTCCAGAAATATGAGGTCGAATTTTGCTTGAAGTTTGCAGACGGACTTTCTTGCATCGCCCAGAAAGAGCTCAATGGTATTTTTTTCGTCTGTCCATAGGCTTTTTGCTCGAAGAGAGTTTAGGATTTCGTATTCTCTACTTGAGCTATCAAAAATGGTCAAGGCGAGTTTCAGTGAAGAATCGTCGAGTTCGAGAGACTTAATATTGGCATTTCCGTTCAACTTGTTTATCTCATTCAAAGCTGAAAAGGCATTATAACCCAGCCCGAAACCTACATCGAGAATATCAATGGTGTGTTTGTCATTGAGCCGATCTTTGAAGTTTGACGGCAAGGCAAATTTATAATATGCTTCAGAAGCAGCTCCGGAAGAAGAGTGATAGTTTTCCTTGAACAAAGGATTATAAAATGTGAAGCTCTCGTCCTGTGTTTTTATTCTTAGATATGAATTCGTCGAAGATGAGGCATCCTTTGAGAAGACCTCTTCTATCTTGCCGACTGAGTCACCCTGTGTGTAGTTCTTTTCCTCCATTATTGACAGGAGAGTTTCGAGTATTTTTGGTTTCGGCATGTTCCATTTAGGGAAGAGGATATTGGACTCCTGAGCATCGGCTGTCAGCCTCATGATGACTTTGTCTTCTGGTATAATGCGAAGAAGTTTAATCAGTAAATCTATGTACTCGTATTCATTAATTTTTGGTATTGAGAATATTCCGGCTACTTCTAAGGAGTCAGGAGTTATTATAGAGTTTGTATTAAAGAGTTTGCCGAGATAAGAGTTTTTAAGAATCAGAGTGTTATGGAGTTTGATTCCTTTAAAGCCAAGTTTGCAGACTTCCTGTATAGTATTTATATAGTCACTAAGTGTTTCATTTGGGAGACCAAGCATTATGTGCGCAGAGGTTTTTACTCCTATGGCTTTTAGTTTGGACGATGCTTCAATGACAGACTGGAAGTTATGGTTTCTATTAATCAATGAGAGCGTTTTATCATTGGCTGTCTGCACGCCGATCTCTACCCAGGTTTCGATTCTTTTATTAAGTTCAGCAAGATATTCCAGGATTTTATCGTCCAAACAGTCCGGTCTGGTGGAAAGCATCAGCATTTTGAAAGGCGCTGATTTTAGAACTTCTTCGTAAAGGGATTTAAGCGTATCGAGGTTTCCAAAGGTATTAGTGTAGGTCTGAAGGTAGGCGATATAATTACCATGAGCATCAGAATACCTTCCATTTACATATTTAATACCTTCTTCTACTTGTGCGGCGATATTGAGGTGTCGTTGTAAATGGGCAGCTCTGGCGCCATCTTCGGCGCAGTAAATGCATCCTGAAGAGTCCTTTCCTTTGTGCGGACAGCTTAAAGCAAGATCTACTGGGATTCTGTACAAGGGATGTCCAAACCTATCAATCAGATAGTCTTTGAAAAAGTTAATTCGCCTATTCATTCTGATATGAGTTTAAAAAACAAAATTTTACAAAATGCCTATTGTTAAATTTTCAGCTCTTATTTAGAATCAAGAGAAGTTTCCTATTAAGTTTATTTCTTGAATATGATTTCTAAAAGGTATCCATGCTTGTTATGATAAATTGTTTTTGCAAAAAGTCCCTATGCGCTATTTTTTTGTGGTCTTTAATTTTTTTTCTTGGATTTAACAACCTAAAAGCAGAAGATGATAATATGGGAGCTAAAAATCTCTGTGCCTGGCTAGATGATTTCAATACAATCACCATCAAGCTTCCTCAGGAGATAGTTTTCAATGATAAGGCCAAGGCAAGGTTTGAAATCATAGATTTCGACAAGAAAGCTTATGATATTTTGTCAGTTACAGCTTCTGCTGATGTGAATGCAGCGCGCTCCGATACAGCGAAGATAACACTTACATCTCCTCTTTCGGATATCACCGGAAGGTATTTCGTAGTATTTGACAACAAAGACAAGTACATGGTTACAGTCAGAAATGTATTGAATAACATTGAATTCTTATATGCCGGTAATGATTTGGGATTTTTGTACAAACAAGTTGGAACCGAGTTTAGATTATGGGCTCCTACTGCTCTTGCTGTAAGCGTCAGGACATACGATTATTACAATAATGAAGACAGCAACTTTGCGACAAAAACACCGATGTTTAAAATAGAAAATGGGGCATGGAAAGCTTATTGCAGCGGAGACTTGAAGGGCAAATATTATCTTTACGAAATAACCCAGAGATATGATGGAAAAATTAAGACAATTCTTGTCGCAGATCCTTATTCTCAAGGTTCAGCTGTTAATTCATCGAAATCCCTTGTTTTTGATATGGATGAAGTAAATAGAAGCGTCCCCGGCTGGAAATTGGATAGATTCGTAGCTTTAAAGAACAATGTGGATGCTGTTATCAATGAAATTCATCTTAGAGACTATACTATTTCTCCCACATCAGGAGTTGACGCTTCCAAAATGGGTAAGTATCTAGGGCTTACAGAATACAACACTCAGACGACGGATAAACTTTCCACCGGACTGGATAATCTTCTGGAACTTGGCGTGACACATATTCAGATTTTGCCGAACTATGATTACGGTACCGGCGATGAAGCTGAAATGAACTCTTCATACACTTGGTATAACTGGGGATACGATCCGGTTCTCTACAATAATCCTGAAGGTTCTTACGCCACTAATCCGAATGGCATTTACAGAATGGTTGAGTACAAAAATATGGTTCAGACACTTCACTCAAATGGAATAGGAGTGATCTTTGATGCGGTTTATAATCACACATTCAAGACAGGGTTAGGCGACCTTTCAATATTTGACAAGATCGTGCCGTATTACTTCTACAGAGTTGGCGATGACGGCAAGTATTACAGCGGTTCAGGCTGTAAGAACGATGTAGCTACAGAACGGCCAATGGTCAGGAAATTTATACTAGACTCAGTCAAATTCTGGGTTAAAGAATACCATATGGACGGTTTCAGATTTGACCTGATGGGAATTATGGACAAGGAAACAATCTGTGATGTTTACAATATGGTTAAAGCCATAAATCCAAATGCTATTATTTATGGAGAAGGCTGGAATATTCCGACCGGCATAGACGAGAGCAAAAGGATGATTCAGGAAAATGTTCAGAAAACAGGAGTCGGAGCATTTAATGATGGCATCAGAAACTGCCTAGTCGGCAACATGCTTGTAAATAAATCATTAGGCTATGTGCAGGGCGTCGATGCCCCAAAGGTTATTGACAAACTCAAGAAGCATATCCAGGGCTCTATTACAGGCGGAAATGATGATGACAAGATTCCTGTTGCAACACCAAATGAGAGCATAAACTACTCTTCCTGTCACGATAACCTCTGTCTCTGGGACAAGATAAAGGCTTCTCTTCCAAAAGATCCTGACGCTAAAACAGCTAAACGCGATATGCTTGCTTTCGGCATAGTGATGACTTCGCAGGGAGTTCCTCTCTTTGCTGAAGGTGATGAATTCGGAAGAACAAAACGAGGCGATGATAATAGCTATAACAGCAATGAACCACTAGTTAATCCGATAGATTGGAGTTTAAAGAGTAAGAACAAAGTAATGTTTGATTTCTATAAAGGTCTTATAGCTCTCCGTAAAGCACATCCGGCATTCAGAATGACTGATTCAGCTATGATTCAGGCTAATTTAAGATTTTTCACAGACCCCAATGCAGATTCTATTATTGCTTATGCCTTAACCGATAATTCCAATGGCGACAGCTGGAAGACAATTATCGTAGCATTCAATAATACTGATACAGAGTATATTCTTGCAGTCGTAGGCAAATGGCATGCAGTAGTTTACGGAGATAAATCCGGAACTGATCAGCTCAATATATTCATGAATGGCATCAAGATTCCGCCACTAGGCATGACAGTAGTTTACGGCAAAGACTCAATAGAAAATTTTGAATTCTAATTCTGATTAAATTTATATAAATTCCATCAAAAAAATAAAAAAAGGAACTAAAAAAAATGGAAGAAAAGAAGAAAAGGTTATCGGTATTAACGATCATTAACATGAGCATCGGCTTCATGGGAATTCAGTTTGGCTGGGGACTCCAGATGGCAAATATGAGTTCAATTTATGAATATCTTGGAGCCAATCCTGACCAGATTCCTATTCTTTGGCTTGCCGCGCCTTTGACAGGACTGATTGTTCAGCCTATCATCGGGCACATGAGCGATAACACATGGTGCAAACTCGGAAGAAGGCATCCTTACTTCCTCGTAGGAGCAATACTTGCTTCATTGGCTTTATTCGGTATGCCTTTCTCAGGCTCGCTTATCATGGCCGCAGGTTTTCTATGGGTCCTTGACGCTTCTGTGAATATAAGCATGGAACCTTTCCGTGCATTTGTAGCTGATATGCTTCCATTCGATCAGAGAACATTAGGTTATTCAATTCAGACACTCTTTGTATCAATAGGAGCTGTAGCGGCTTCAGCCTTTCCATGGATTCTTCAGAATGTATTCCATTTCTCATCTGATACAGTAGCGGCAAGTTTACCTAACTTCTTTTTTGGGCTCTTTGCTAACAAACTTCCATACATCATTAAATTCTCTTTCTCATTCGGCGCAGTAATATTCATAGTATGCGTACTCTGGACGATTTGTACTGTTAAGGAAATACCTCCTGCGAATATGGAAGAGTTCAAGTCAATGAAGAAAAAGAGCGGCAGCGCAGGTAAGTTCCTGAAAGAAATATGCGTTGACATAGTGAATATGCCTGAAACCATGAGAAAACTCGCATGGGTGCAGTTCTTCACATGGATGGGCTTCTTCCTTATGTGGATTTATTTCGGCGTAACTGTAGCTAGTCTTTTTGGCGCAGTTGGTTCAAAGGAGTATCTCGAAGGTTTGGAATGGGCCGGCCTCTGCTTTGCAATGTACAATGTTGTATGCTTTGTATATTCATTCCTCATGCCGTTCATAGCCAAGGCTATTACCCGTAAATGGACACACATTATAAGCATGCTTCTGGGCGCTATAGCTATGGCGGCTGTAATTATGGTTGGACATATGGGAAGCACCGGGGCTTTAAAGATTTTTGTAATGGTTCTTATGATTGGTATCGGTATTGCCTGGGGCAGCACACTTACAATGCCTTACGCTATCCTTTCATCTCATATCCCACAGGAGAAGATGGGCTTGTACATGGGCGTATTTAACTTCTTTATTACTCTTCCACAGATTGTTGCTTCAATCGGATTTGGATGGCTTATGCTCCATTTCCTTGGCAATAACAGCGCATTCGGAGTTGCCTGCGGCGGTATCAGCTGGTTCATCGCGGCTGTCCTTATGCTAAGAGTTAAGGATACAGATCCTGCTAAAGAAGCAAAATAACTAATTATAAAGCAGTAACTTACTAACCGCATTTTCAAAATAAAATGATGAGAGTGCGGTTTTTTATTAGAACTAATTTTTTTAAGGTAAAACAAGATGAAAATTGCATTTTCCATTAAATATAATACGGGAATGGGGAGTTCCGTTTTTATTTCAGGAGCCGGGAAAGGATTAGGCGAATGGAGCATCCCGAAAGCGCTCAAGATGAAATATGAGGGCTCGGCAATGTGGTCTGCTGTATTGGACTTGCCAGACGATTCTGCGAAGATTGAGTACAACTATGTTCATTGTAATGAAGACGGGACAAATCCAAACTCAGAAACAGGGGAGAAGAGATTAGTCGAATTTGAACCTAATAAATTTGATTATGTAGAACTCGTTGATTCATGGCAGGCGAAAGATAACAATGCTCAGGTTTTGACTTCATCGGCCTTTAAAAATGTAATTTTCAAAAGAGAAGTAGCAGCTAAGAAATTCAGTGTGCCTGTGCCAAAATCAAAAACTTCCAAAGTTGTGGTTTTCGAGATAACAACCCCCAAAATATTGCCAGGTCATTCTGTCGCCATATTAGGTTCCACTGCGGAGTTAGATGTATGGGATGCTGACAAGGCAATCCCGATGGTTGAGGTTAAACCTTACACTTGGAAAGTAGCCTTAGAATTCAGCTCAAATGCAAAAATTGAATACAAATACGCAATTACTGTACCAAAGAAAAGCACTAACCTAGAGACAGGTGATAACAGAGTTATTGATCTTAGAGATGCTAAAAAGAGTGTTATTTTCAGGAAAGATCAGGGATTTAACTATTCAAATATGGAGTGGAGAGGAGCAGGCGTAGCAATTCCTGTATTCTCTCTAAGAACCAAGAATAGTTTCGGAGTAGGAGATTTTGCCGATATCAAAGCACTTGTTGACTGGTGCAAAGAAGTTGGAATAAATATGATACAGCTTCTTCCTGTCAATGACACAGTCTCTACTCATACATGGACTGACTCCTATCCTTATGGAGGAATATCAGTTTTTGCTCTTCATCCGATGTTTATAAGCATAGACGCTCTTGGCGAACTTCCTTTCGGAATTACCAATGAAATACTAAAAGAAAGAAAGAAAGTTCTCAATGCAAAAAAGGGAGTTGATTATGAAGCTGTAATGAATATCAAATCCAGAATCTACAAGATGGCTTATGATATTCAGAAAGATAAAGTTTTTGCTGATCCAGACTATATAAAATACTTTAAGGAAAATGAAGAGTGGCTTTTTTCCTATGCCGCTTACAGCTATCTCAGAGACCTTTATGGCACGCCTGATTACAATCAATGGGGTCAATATGCTGTTTTCAATAAGAAAAAAGTAGATGCACTCGTAGCCCCCGGCACAGAGCACTATGATGAAATTGCTATTCATTATTACATACAGTATCAGCTTCATAAACAGCTTGTTGAAGCTTCCTGCTATGCCAGAGCAAACGGCGTTTTCCTTAAAGGCGACCTTCCGATTGGAGTAATAAGATTTAGTGTTGACGCATGGTCTGCACCAAATCTCTATCACATGGATGCTCAGGCAGGCGCTCCGCCTGATGATTATGCTGCCGACGGCCAGAACTGGGGATTCCCGACATACAATTGGGATGAGATGGCAAAAGACAACTACAAATGGTGGAGAGGCCGCTTGACTCACATGTCTCAATACTTTGATGCTTATCGTATTGACCACCTTCTTGGTTTCTTCAGAATCTGGCAAATTCCATATAATGCTATTAGCGGTTTGCTTGGAAACTTCAGCCCTGCATTACCGATAACAAAGAATGAGATAACTTCAGCCGGACTTCCTGCAGATGAGAAAATATTGTGCGACTGTCTGATAACAAGAGATATGATCGTAAACAAGTTCAAAGGTTCTGAAAATTCTGTGATTAGTTCTTTCCTGAAAGAAATATCTCCAGGCAAATATGCATTGAAAGATGAATTAAAAACTCAAAGGCTGATAGACGAATACTTCTATATAGCTCCAGAAATGAGCGAAGCGGAAAAATCCTCCAGAGCAACTCTGAGAAAAGGCTTGCAGGATTTACTTGTAGATGTGCTTTTCATAAAGGACAAGAATAAAGCCGACGCATATCATCCTCGAATTGAAATAGCAAAAACAGAATCCTTCAAAAGACTTGACGGTGAATTCAGGAAGAGGATTTATGATCTCTATCTGGATTATTTTTACAAGAGACAGGAAGGACTATGGCGCGAACAGGCAATGGTTAAACTTCCGGCATTAACTAAAGCTACCAATATGCTTGTCTGCGGCGAAGACCTCGGAATGGTGCCAGAATGCGTTCCGGGCGTAATGGACGAACTTGGTATATTGAGTTTGAAAATTCAAAGAATGCCAAAGGAAAACTATCTGACATTTGGGCAGACTCAGAATTATCCTTATATGTCTGTATGTACTGCGTCCTGCCATGATATGTCCACTGTCAGAGGCTGGTGGGAAGAAGATAGAGCCAAAACTCAGAAGTATTACAATGAAGTTCTGAAGTGCGGCGGAGATGCTCCATACTACTGCGAACCATGGATAGTCGAGAAAATTTTGGTTGATCACCTTAATTCTCCAAGCATGTGGGCAGTATTCCCGATTCAGGATCTTATTGGTATTGACGGAAAACTCAGGGTGGAAAATCCTAATGACGAAAGAATCAATGTGCCTAGTATTCCGAAGCACTATTGGAAATACCGTTTCCATATGGATATGGAAGATTTGATGAAACAAAAAGAATTTAATTCCAAGCTCAAATCATTGGTTTTAGGCTCAGGTAGATCCTCCATAATTTACTAAAAACATAAAGTTCTAAAGGCCGATTTATATCGGCCTTTTTTTTGGTGGTGCGCCCGGCATGGTGCAACTCTAGCAATTGAGGTAATCGTATTTGCCAGTCGAGGGGAAGAATTAGCTGAACAGCAAGGGTGTCTGTCGCGAGACAGAATCTGAAGGAAGCTGAAAGCAAAGCGCTGGTCTGACGAACAGGAATCGGATAAGAGGCGTTAGTGCCGGATGAGAAGGCCATAATCTTCAAAGTCCAAGGCTCGACAAATAGGTACTGGCGTAAATCCTGTCAGTGATGACAGACTGAGAATCAAGAAGTCAGCAGAAGACATAGTAGTTGCAGTTCGACGCAATGAAGGTCTGAACATGTTAAACGGAACGAACCGAAACTTTCAGGACAACAGGAGCAGAAAAGATGAAGAAGCAACTTCAAGCCAAATCTGGGAGAAACATAATGGAGTTCCGTATGGTTCAGGGAGAATTGGGATTATTAGCCGAGCGAAGAAAATCTAATAGAGTTAGTGGTCGAACGGGAAAATATGAAAGAAGCCTGGAAGAAAGTGAAGGCTAACAAAGGCAGTGCCGGAATAGATGCAATGACAATAAGCGGCGCTGCAAGTTATCTGAAAGAGAACTGGGCGGGATTGCGGAGAAGATTTCTGCTTTGATGACTGAAGATTATCTTGAGAAAAGAGCTCAAAGAGCTTCTAAAAAAAAATAATTTGATATTCTCTCAAGAGTCCCTTCTAGAGCCAGACGAAAATGATAAGTTTTTGAGTAATTAGGCGATTTGTTTTGTTGCTTTCCTTCCTGAGCCTGAAAAGATCGAAGATTGGCATAGCAAGACTTCCTCAATGAGCAGAGGCTATATGAGAGGGCTTGAGAGCGGAAAGCAATACGCTTTCATGGCGGCGGCGACAAGTAATGAGAGTAATAAGACTGGTTTGTATAACTTCACACATCCAATCAAGAAGTTCATCCAGTAGTTTTCTAATATTTTCCTCTTCGAATCATCGGTGCCAAATACAAACTGGTGTATCAGATTATAAGAATCAATTTAGAATTATATTTATATCTTCCATTGGTAATTGAATACGAAAAGGTTGCCATAGGTCATTTGGGTTTTATTCCTTTCTGAGCCTTTATTTGAGGGTTACGCAAGGCATAAAACAATAAAAAACGACTAACGATTAAGTATCAACAAATCCTCCTCCATTGACACACGAACTGAACTTGTTACCAGGATTGCTTGGTCCATTTCCGCAATAACTTTCGTCCCCTGAATCACTATTTCCTGCTACACATTGGCCAGAGGATTCATACAGCCCCGGAGCCTGACCATTGCTAGCGCAGACTTCGGCATCAGATCCATTCGCATAGCAAGCAGAAAAAGGACGGGCATCCCCACTCGGTGTAGAACCACTTTTGCATACCAAAGCAAGGTAGTTTTCAGCAATAGCGAGTAAAGCAGGTGCTGAGTATTTCATTTTCTTCTTCATAGTTCTCTTTTTTTAGTTTCTTTATAAAAATTTCTTTTAAGTTTCATCAATCAATCTCATTCGAATTGAGAATTAAATCAAATACAAAATAGTTAGATCCAAATATTTAGAAGTTTATGTGGGAGAGTATGGATGAGATGGTTTCGATGGCAGGAGGGGAGAGATGTTCGTTGGTTATCGGGGTAACTGATATGGCTCCTGATTCTATGCAGTCAAGGTCGCTGTTTTCTTTGCTTATGAAAGAGAGTTTATCAGGAAACATAAGTGAAGCGTAACTGATGCCGTTTTTATCTTCGATGAAGATTGTTTCATTATAAATTTTTACGCCAAGATGAGTAAGTTTGATTTCCTTAAAAAAGTGTTTACACGGGAAATTTATATTGAGGATGAGTTTTTGGGCAAGGAAATCATCGGTAAGATTCGAGACAAGTTTTTCTACTATTAAAGCGGCTGAATCTAATTTTTGTTTGTCCACAGGCCTGGACATCGAGCAGGCAATCCCAGGAATATTATTTATCAGACCCTCTCTTGCTCCTGCGATAGTTCCCGAATAGAAGACATCTGTTCCAAGGTTTGCACCGTCATTTATGCCTGAAACTACAAGGTCAAACTTAATTTCCTTGAAAAGACCGTAAATAGCGACTTTCACGCAGTCAGCCGGAGTTCCGTCAAGAGCAAAACCATGTTCTATTTTCTGAAATTTCATTGATTTATTGATGGTTACTCCGTGCCCGACGGCGCTTTTCTGAGAAGATGGAGCGAGCATATAAACTTTATGTTTAATGCAGAGCGCTCTGTAAAGGGCTTTTATCCCTTCGGAAGTGTAACCGTCATCGTTTGTGAGAAGAATATTCATTTTTTTGTCTGAAATTGAATGTTTTTAGATACTGCTTTTATTTTAATGTTACAATATCAAAATAGAAAGAGAGAGAGCTTGTTAAAAGCTCTTTAAGGTATTAAATTATTACCTAATTTTTTCACAAAAAACATATTGTTTCACTGCCAATCAAATATTTTAGGAGTTGTATTCAAACATGACAGACTCGACAAACAATAATATTACGCTCAATGATATTCCCGTCAATATTGAAGACATAATGCATACTGCTTATCTGCAGTATTCCCTAAGCGTAAATGTAGGAAGAGCCATACCCGATGTAAGGGATGGTTTGAAACCAGGCAACAGGCGAATTTTGTTTGCGATGAAACAGCTTGGTTTGACAAAGTCCCACTCCTATACGAAGAGCGCCAAGGTTGTCGGGGAAGTTATAGGTAATTATCACCCGCACGGCGACTCATCGATTTATGATACTCTTGTAAGAATGGCTCAGGATTTTGCCATGCGAAATCCGTTGATTGACGGGCAGGGTAATTTCGGTAGCATAGACGGCGATCCGGCTGCTGCTTACCGTTATACAGAGTGCAGAATGGAGAGACTGGCAGAAGAACTCCTTGCTGATATCGAAAAGAACACAGTCGATATGACTCCTACTTTTGACGAGGCTACTCTCGAACCTATTGTATTGCCTGCTAAATTTCCTAATTTATTAGTAAACGGCTCTACAGGTATCGGCGTGGGAATGGCTACCAATATACCACCTCATAATCTTGGGGAAATCATTGACGGGACTGTAGCTCTTCTTGATGATCCTAATATTTCTATAATGGGCCTGATGGAACACATCAAAGGTCCTGACTTTCCAACTGGCGCAGCAATCAAAGGCAAAGCTGAAATACACAGACTTTATCATGAAGGCAAGGGCGTTATCAAGATTAGAGCCAAGGCTACAATAAGCGATGACGGAGACAAAGAAAAGATAATCGTAACTGAAATTCCTTATGCTGTTAATAAGGAAAACATGGTAAAAAAGATCGCCGACCTTGTCAGAGATAAAAAAATTGTCGGTATTGCGGCGCTGAGAGACGAAACAAGCCGTAGAGCAGGAATAAGAATTGTTATAGAAATTAAGAAAAATGCCATGGCAAGCGTAGTTCTTAATCAGCTTTATGCCCATACACAACTAGAAAATACATTTCCAAGTTGTTTCCTCGTGGTTGACCGGAACAGACCAAGGATGATGAATCTCAAGCAGATTCTCCAGGCTTATGTGGATCATAGAATGGAAGTAGTTACCAGAAGAACTCAATTCGAACTGGATAAAGCCGAGGCAAGAGCTCATATCCTTGAGGGATTACTCATTGCGGTAAGGAATATCGATGAAGTCGTAAAGATAATTAAAGAATCCAGAGACAGAAATAGCGCGGCTCTGGCTCTGCAAGCTAGATTCAGTTTGTCTATCCTTCAGACAAATGCAATTCTTGAAATGAGGCTTCATCAGTTAACAGGCCTTGCTATCGAGGATCTGGAAAATGAATACGCCGAATTGATGAAGCACATCGAATATCTCAGAACTCTTTTGGCCAGCAGACAGTTAAGAATAGATCTGATAAAAGCAGAACTATTGGAAGTTAAAGATAAATACGCAGACCCAAGAAGAACTACTATAGAACAGTCCGAAGACGACTACAGTATTGCAGACCTGATAGAAAGACATGAGTGCCTGATTACTGTTTCAAATACCGGATATATCCAACGCGTCCCTGCTGATACATTTAAGAGTCAGCATAGAGGCGGCAAGGGTGTAAAAGGAATGGACACTAAAGATGAAGATCATGTAGAGCATGTCTTTAGCGCCGACAGTCATGATATGGTCTTCTTCTTTACAGACAAAGGCAATATGCATTGGCTCTATGCTTATGAAGTTCCCGAAGGTTCAAGAACAAGCAAGGGCAAAGCTATTATTAACCTGATAAAAGTTGATCCGGGCGAACAAGTTAAATCGCTTCTGACAGTCAAAAAAGACGATGTCGAGAGAAATGACCTTTATATAACAATGGCAACTAGAAATGGTCTGGTTAAGAAGACCATGTTGTCAGCATTCAAACATCTAAGAAAGGGTGGCATCAGAGCAATATCAATTGAAGAGAACGACGACCTTGTGGATGTGGCTCTTACGAATGGCAGATACGATATTTTAATGTCAAGCGCATTTGGAATGGCCTGCAGATTTAAAGAGTCAGATGTCAGGTCAATGGGTAGAACGGCAAAAGGAGTTAGAGGCATAAGATTTAAACTTAAAGGCGATTACCTTGTAAGTATGCTTGCGATAGAAACAGCCTTTATGGTAGATGATATTATACCAGTGGCTGTTCCAGAATTAACAGAGATTTCTGATGAGAACGCTATTGAGGCAGAAGATGCCGTTGTCGAAGATATTGAGGTTGATGAAGAAGAATCTGATATTGAAGAAACTTCTGAAGAGGAAGGAACTGAAGAAGATGTAGGTGACGGAGCACAGATCCTTGTTATAAGTGATGGCGGTATGGGCAAGAGAAGTTACATAAGCTCATACAGGCTGACCAGAAGAGGAGCCAAGGGCGTTGTTAATATGAAGCTGCCTTCCGGAGAAAAAGTCATAGCTGTGATTCAAGTCGAACCAGGCAATGACCTTCTTATAACTACGAAGGGCGGACAGACTGTAAGAATACCTACAGATGAAATAAGGACGATCGGAAGAGCTTCAAAAGGGGTCAGAATAATGAGGCTTAAAGATAGTGAAAACGACTCTATTTCAGGCGTGGCGAAAATTATGAAGTCAGAAGAAGATGATTCTGAAGAAAATACTGCTACGGAAGAGACTGCTTCAGAAGAGACTAGCGCAGAAATTGAAACATGTGAAAGTGAAACTACTCAGGAATAAATGAATTTCATTTTCAAGGGTAGAACTCTTTCATTGAATGGGCGTACTCTTATTATGGGAATCCATAATGCTACGCCCGATTCTTTTTCAGATGGTGGAATGTATCAGAGTGTAGAATATGCCCTTGATCATTGCATTGAGATGATTGATGACGGAGCTGATATAATAGATATTGGCGGAGAATCCACCAAACCTGGTGACAGCTCTGTTTTAACTATTGATGAAGAACTGCAAAGAGTAATCCCCGTCATTGAGGCTTTAAGAAAGCAAAAACAAGACTGCATCATAAGCATTGATACGATGAAAGATGAAGTTGCCAGTGCCGCAATTTTAGCAGGAGCCGACATTATCAATGATGTAAGCGGATTAAAATACTCCTCCAAAATGGCAGAGATAGCTTCCAGAACAGGCGTAGGCCTGATTCTTATGCATATGCATGGAGAACCAAAATCTACCATGTATAATTACCACTATGATAATCTCCTCGGCGAAGTTTGTGATGATCTTGATAAGATTGCACAAAAAGCCGTTGATGCAGGTGTTAGAAAAGAAAGCATCATACTTGATCCTGGGCTTGGCGGAGGTTCTTTCGGTAAGAAGAAGGAACAGAGTTTACAGCTTCTTGCAAATGTGAAAAAGATAAAAGGGCTAGGTTATCCAGTCATGATAGGAGCATCAAGAAAGGGATTTATCGGTGATATAGTTAAAGAAGAAGATCCTTTAAGAAGGGTTTTTGCTAATTTAGGCGCTGTGGCCTGGGCAGTGGCTAGCGGCGTTGAAGTTGTAAGAGTTCATGATGTCAAAGAAACTTTTCAGATGCTCAAAGTGTATGAGACTATTAGACAATACTCTTAACGGAGTTTTTTATGTTCGGTGTATCTTTACCAAATTTTTTGCTCTATCCGATTAATTTTATCAGAAGCCTGGACTCCAAAATAATTCGCTTTCTGGAGATGCAGGGAACTCTTGTTTCTGAGACAAAAGTGATAGATGAAATTCTTGCAAAGGGTATATACCCGCTAAATAGTTACGACTACATAAAGAATTCCACAATCATAAATTCCCTCGAACAATCTGGCATCTTTCAAGACGATGTTCTTCGCACAATTGAACTGCTTCTCTCAGAGAAATCATATATGGCTCTTGGCAATGTAACCATTGACTTCGGATTGTTCAGAGAAGGAATAGATCCTGACGAGTCAGATAAAATAATGGATTTTATGCATAAACTTTATTTTAAAATTCTGAGCAGTTCCAAGAATATCTGTTTGCCTGTAGTTCTTCCCGGAATGGAAAATAGCTTGGCTATTATCCAGAAAATATTTTATAAGTTAATGATGAATCGATTTAAGATTTGTTTAAATATCTATCCTCATGATATTAAGAAAGATGATAAATTCGAAGACTTTATTCATGATTTGAGTTTTCGTCTGGAACTTATAAGGATTTGCTATGATGCCAACTCAGGGAATTACATTAGCGATAAACTATTAAAGCACTGGATGGAAATCTTTAAGAGATGCGATATAAACTGTCCTATTATATTTGTTCCTTCGGTTAACAGCATTGAAATGCTGGAACTTGAGATGAACAATATTTATAGCTTACTGGGAAACAAAATATAGGCCATTTTTATGAAGCAATATTTTGACTTTAAAACAATAAACGATTTGTCCAAGATGCAGATACTACTTAAAGAGTTTTCACTGCAAATGGATAAAATAGGACTAAGATCTTTATCTTTAAGAAAAGTCAAACTTGTTATTGAAGAGCTCTTTGCCAATATTATAAAATATGGGTATAGAGATATGAAAGAAAGTATTATTGAATTGAAAGTTATTCCTAATCGTAAATCTCTTAGAATTGAGATTTGTGATAACGGCATTCCTTTTGATCCGACATTAATCAGGGAACATACTGTGGCAAATTCTGTGGAGGACTTAAAAATAGGAGGACTAGGACTTATAATAGTTAGAAAGTCCTGCAGAAGGATGAAATATAAGCGATATGACAACAAAAATTTTCTAAGTTTGACTGTCGCAGTTTGTTTTGAAAATAAAGAAAATTAAAAATAAGGAAGTCGTATGAATAGGTTGTTTAAGTTGCTGTTGAAAGTTTTTATCGTCATAATAGTTTTGATTGTCGTTCTTTATTTTATAATCACGGCTCCGTTTTTCATTAGAAAAGTGATTCTTCCTATAGTAGGGCATCAGATAAAAGGGACTGTAACAGTTGATTCAATAGAAGTTTCTCCTTTGAAATCAAGAATTGCTTTTACTAATTTATCTCTTCAAACAGAAACCATTAACGCAAAAGTTAAGACTTTCGAGGCAGACTTTAAGTTGTTTGCTTTATTCTCAAATAATGTAATTATTAGCAAGTTAGCGCTAGAGGATTCCTATATTAGCATAGTTTCAAATCAAGAAGAAAGCACTGCCCCCAAGACCGAAAAAGATAAGCAAGCAACGACTGCCTCCAAAGAGGAAATCAATCTTAACAACTTGAATATAAAAGATGTTAGAATTGCCAATTTTAACATTAAATATTCTGCTCTTAGAAGTGATGCGTCTTTAAATACAGTTAGCGAAATAAAGAATTTCAATCTTGAAGTTCCTTATTTCGAAACTTCCGGAAAAGCTATGGCTGACTTTTCTTCAGACATAGTTACATCGACTTCATCTGATACATTGAGCGGTAATTTAAAGGGTAAAATGTTTGCAGAGCTGAATGAGAAAACATTCCCAAAAGAACTTGTGCTTAATAGTTTGCTGAATCTAGGGAAAGACAGTTCGCCAATAAATGTTAAGTTCGACTCTTCTGAAGAATCAGGAAGGACTCCTTTTTCAATGTCTGCAAACCTATCCAAGTTGCCTCTTCAACCATTCTTTCAGACTTTCCTGACCGGAGCATATAAGAAAACTGATGGATACATCGACAGTTTTGATTTAGTGGCAAACGGTTCTGACTTGGCGACAGTGTCGAGTCTTGATGGAGTCAATGGGACTATGAATTTGGCAGTAAGTAATGTATATGTGCCAGCTAATCTCGATCACAATCCTATAATCGGACTGATTCTTCTTCCTTTGGATGTAATTTCCAATCTTGACAAAAATATTAGCTCAGAAGCTTTCAGCAAACAGTCCGCAAATGTCTTGAGTAGTTCTAAGGGAGCGGTAAGCGGGACAAATATAATTGAATTCAAGAGTGGAGTTGTTAATGCTCTAATGACTGATGGTAATATTGATATCAAGAAGTTTATATTTAGTGGAACACCCAAGAGCGCTGTAAAGAGCATGGATATTACAGGCATCATAAATAAGGACCAGAGCATTGATATAAACACTAGTACAAACATCGGCGGTTTGACTATTCCTATTCATATTACAGGCACAATTAGCGACCCTAAGCCTGACACAATAAATCTGGTTAATTCCATGCTGAAAAATACAGCAAATACCATCGGCAATATAATTGATGCGGCATCTAAAAATGGCTCAGGAAATAATACCACAAAATCAATTATGAATGCGGTTGACTCGTTTACGGGCAACTCGTCGGCAGATGGCGGAGATTCAGTCGGGAGCCTGATTAATAGCTTTAAGAACATTGGAAAATAACCCTTAGTTTATGACTAAAATAGTCCTTGGCAAATTATTATCTCTGGTACTTCTTGTAGTTTTTCTTTCTTCGTGTTCCAGTACGACAGCTGTTGATCTGGCAAAAATTCAGAAAATAACCTCGCAGGAGTATTCAGATTTATGTTCCTACTCCAGGCGGGTAATATCGGATTTTCCTGAAAGCAAAATCAGTTCATCTGAGAAGTCAGTTATTTATAGAACTGAGCCTAAATTCAATGTAAACTATTCTTCAGACAAAGCCGGGACTTATGACTTATCATGGAATGTCAATGGCAAGACTATAAACTATATTGGTGACGGAGATCTTACCAAACCCAAGGATAGTTTCAGCAGAATTATAATAATTTCTACAGGCATAACACCAGCCAGATGAACGATGGCTTGATTCATAATAAGCTTGGGATAACGCTTAGTCTGCCAGAAGGGCAAAGTAAATTGCTTCTGCATTCATGCTGTGCTCCATGTTCGTGTGAAATTATGCGGACATTAAAAGAAACAGAAATAAATCTTGCCATTTTGTTTTATAACCCAAACATTGACACTTTTGAAGAGTATTCAAAAAGGAAAATAGAGGTGGTCAGATACGCTGAAAAGTTAAACATTCCTTTTTTTGATCTGGACTACGATAAGAGTCTTTGGGTTGATAGGGTGCATGGATTGGAAAAAGAACGCGAGAAAGGTAAAAGATGTTCAGTTTGTTTCGATATAAGAATGGAGCGGTCGGCGCTGTTTGCATATGAAAATGGTTTTGATATTTTTACTTCATCGATAGGTATCTCCAGACATAAAGATTTTGAGCAGATAACTCAAAGCGGCATAAGAGCTGCCTTGAAGTATCATAATCTAGTTTATTGGGATTTAAATTGGCGAAAAAGCGGTGGTGCTCAGAGAATGGAATCTCTTGCAAGGGCAGAGGGGTTTTATAGGCAGAATTACTGCGGATGTATTTATTCCAAGCGGGGATAAATTTTTTGCATCTTGCTATTGCAGATGCCTCAGCTATATAATAGAATTCGAACATATTATTTATATTTAAAACAATTATTTTAGTGCAAATGAAATACTCTCGTTTTTGTCTTTCATTAATCTTGCTTGTTTTTGTATTGCCGCTGTCGGCTATTTTTGCTGACTCTGCTACTGCTTATGCCCAGAATCCGACTGCTCCTTTTACCCAAAATAAATCTCTGAATATTCTTGACTCCTATGAGGCTGAAGATCCATTAGAAGGCTACAACAGAAGCATGTATGCATTTAACAGCTTTGTAATAGGTTACATCTTTAGGCCCATTGGTAAGGCGTACTCATGGGTTATGCCTGAGTACATGAGAGAAGGCTTTGCCAGAATGGCCGATAATATTGAAATGCCAGATAGGCTGATAAACTCCTTACTTCAAGCTAGATGGGATAGGGCAGGTATAGAGTTGGCAAGATTCGGCGCAAATACCACTTTAGGAGTAGCAGGATTTTGGGATTTTGCTGATGAACATATGGGCATGCTTCCGCAGACAAACAGCTTCGGTATGACTTTCGCGTATTGGGGGATGGGGCCTGGATGCTACCTAATACTTCCAATTCAGGGCAGTACTACGCTCAGAGACGGGATTGGTTTGATTGGCGACTATTTTGCCGATCCCATTACCTATATCCCTCCTTATACACTTGTCAACTTTATCAGATTAGGCATAAAAATGGGTATAGAGCTTAATGATATGACCTTGGTTATTGACAACTACACCAGGATGTATGATTCGAGCAAGGATCCTTACGAGACTATGAAGAATATGTATTTTGCTATGAAAGTTGTAACTAATCAGGACTTAAAAACTAATGGTTTGAGAAACGATGGAGATACAAGCAGACATGAATAAGTTAACTAGAAAAATTATTTTATTGTTATGCGTATTGATTATGGCTGTTTCAGCCAAAGCATCTCCATTGCTGCTTGTTGGTTATCCGGCTCAGGATCCTGACCTTGATACCCTTCGTTCAGGGCTTTTCTATCCTGGCGATGAGAGTTTCTCGTTTTTACAAAAGCAGTTTTTTATCAAGAATACTTTCTACAATCGTGGAATGGTTTATAGCATTAGCATTCTAAAAGATCACCCTGACCTGAGATATAAACTCTGGTTGCAACCTAATCCTGCTAATATAGTCGTTCTTCTTCCAGGGCTAGGTTCAAATTACACAAGTTCAAAAATCACAGCATTTGCCGAACTTTTTTATTTGAAAGGCTATTCTGTTCTTGCAATAAGCGATGTATTTAACTGGGAATTTTCAGAATCCGCATCGAGTGTCCTTACGCCTGGCTTCACTCCTGTTGATTCTGAAGATATATATTTTGCAGTAAGCAAGATATTAAACCGTATAGAATTAACTCATCCTAAGAGGATAAAAGATAAACTCCTAGTCGGTTATTCTATGGGTGCTTTGCATACGCTCTTTATTGCTGATTTGGAAACAAAGTTAGGTTCAGATAAAATTGGATTCTCCAGATACCTAGCACTCAATCCGCCTGTTGACTTGTTGTATGCCACAAAAAAACTTGACTCATATTATGCCATAGCAGCTTCATGGTCTCAGAAGCAAATAGACCAGGCTATAGCAAGAGCAGTAGATTTCTTAAGTAAACTTAATGGCAAAAAGTTCAATCAGAATGACAAAGTGCCAATGACTAAAGATGAGGCAAGGTATGTCATTGGATTTGACTTTCATAACTCCCTTGTCGAATTGATTTTTTCTATTAACTCCAGAGAGGATCTAGGCGTGATTAAAGCTCAGTCTTCATGGTTCTCTAGAGATGCTGTTTATAAGGAGATTGAACACTTTACTTTCGAAGATTATCTTGTTAAATTTCTGGAAAACTACTACTCCAATAAACTCAATATAAAGATGACAACAGATGAATTGAACAAATCATCTAGTTTGATAGCAATTGAGAACACCCTTAAAAATAATGACAAAATTAGGGTAATTGATACTCAGGACGATTTTCTTGTATCTAAAGAGCAAGAAGCCTGGTTGGCAAATACTCTGGGCGGTAAACTTACTACGCTTTCAAACGGCGGCCATCTTGGCTATCTTCACTTCCGTCAAGCTTCAGATTTAATATGCAGTAAATTATCCGATTAGCCGGGTTGTTTTATGCGGATTGAGTTTAAAGGCATAATTAAATTTCTACTCCTTGCTCTTGTACTTATTTCAACTTTTTCTGCGATAGGATTAACTCTCAATGTTGGAGACAAAGCTCCAGCTTTAAGTGTTACCACGGGTGATGGCAAAGTGATGACTCTAGAAATGCTACAAGGTAAAGTTGTGGTGTTAATTTATAATACAAGAGACACATTCAATAGAAATGCCAAGCTTAGAGAGACGCTTAACAAGTTTTATGAAGAGCAGTCCGATGAACGAAAATACAATTGTTTTAAACTCGCCATACTCGATTGTTCTTCGGCATTCTTTCCTATTGACTTTATATGGAAGAAAAAACTAATTGAAGCTTCTAAATCAAAGAATATGGATATTTACGGTGACTGGGATGGAAAAGTAGCTGAAGATTATGATTTCAATCTGGATGACAGCAATATCGTAATCATAGATAAAGATGGATTTATAAGATACCTTTCCAAAAAAGAGATAAAAGACGAAAATGAAATAAATAAGATTGAGAGGCTTTTAAATCAAATCACATAAGTTAGAATTGATAAATCAAGGACATAGTTCATTACTCACCAATAAAGACAACAAATGGATAAGGAGAATTCATTATGAAGATGAAGGCTTTAATAGCTTTTGCAGTCGGAACACTGTTGTATGTAAGCGCATTAGCCGCTGACAAACCAACAGTCGTTATTCTCGCAACAGGTGGGACAATTGCCGGAGCAGGAACTTCTGCTTCATCAAATGCCTATACTGCAGGAGAGGTTACAATCAATACACTGATTGCCAGTGTCCATGGAGTTGATAAACTTGCAAATTTGAAGTTCGATCAAGTAGCAAATATTCCGAGTCAGGACATGAATGATGAAGTCTGGTTAAAACTCGCAGCATCCGCTCAAAAATATCTTGATGATGATTCTGTAAACGGAATAGTCATTACGCACGGTACAGACACAATGGAGGAAACAGCATTTTTCCTTAATCTCGTGCTAAAAACCAATAAACCTGTAATTGTTACAGGTTCAATGAGACCTTCTACAGCAATAAGCGCTGATGGCCCTATAAATCTCTATAATTCAGTAGCCGTAGCAGGTTCAGAACAGGCAAAAGGACTAGGCGTTCTTATAGTTATGAATGACAGGATTTACGACGCCAGAGATTGCACCAAGACAAATACCTCTACATGCGATACTTTTGCTTCGCCAAATACAGGTTCAATAGGTTTTGTTGATTTCGGCAATATCAGGATATACAAATCCCCTCTCAGAAAGCACACAATGGACTCTGAGTTTAACATCAAAGACATCACAGCTCTTCCGAAAGTTGATATAGTCTATGAATATGAAAACGGCGATAATGATCTTATGAAGGCAGCCGCATCCAATCCTGACGTCAAGGGCATAGTTGTAGCAGGCGTGGGAGACGGTAATCTATTCAGGACAGATTTTACTCCGCTTAAAGATGCAAGAACCAAAAATGGTGTAGCTATAGTCATGAGTTCAAAAGTAGGCAGCGGTTGCGTTTGGAAGAATTCCGAAATGGAAAATGACAAACTTCAGTTCAACACTGCAGACACACTTAATCCTGCCAAGGCAAGAGTGCTTTTAAGAGTCATCCTTACAAAGACAAATGATTACAACAAGATAGAAGAAGTCTTCAATACATATTAATAAATTTTATACTGATCAAAAAAGTGGGGCAAAATGGAAAATAATCATGGTGTCAGCGAAGTAAAAAACGGAGCAATTTTTACAAGTTCGTTGCTTGTGCTCGGTAATGTATTAGGAGTGGGCGTGCTTGCTCTGCCGATAACTGCGGGGCTTGGCGGGTTTATACCTGCTGTTATTGGAACTTTTGTAATCTGGCTTTTTATGCTTTTTGCCGCCTGGCTTATCGCATCAAAAATTAATCCAAATGAAAAAAACTTCGATTTGCCTTCATTCTACAAAGAGGAACTCGGGACTGGAGCCAAATGGATCGCCATTATCTGTAATTTGATTATTCTTTACGGAGTGCTGGTTGCATACCTGAGTGGATTTTCTTCAATGCTTACAGGACTATTTCCTGTTCTGGCAAACTATAAAACCCTGATAATAGTAATATATTTTATTATTGTAATCGGGCTCATCCTTTATGGAATTAAAGCATTAAGAAAGGGTATGATTTTTCTGATGATAGCATTGTGGATATGCTTTATTTTAATGATCGTTACAGGTTTATCTAAAATGCAGCCAAGTTTGCTATTGTACACAGACTGGAAATATATTCCAATAGTTTTGCCGATTGCAGTATCAGCGTTCCACTTCCATAATATTATACCAACAGTTTACAAATCATTAAATAATAATAAGAAAGCAACATATAAGGCAATATTTATCGGCGTTCTGATAGGACTTTTCATAAACCTGGTATGGGTGGTACTCGTACTGGGGACTTTGCCTGAAAATGGATCTGGCGTTACAAGCATTGTGTATGCTAATGTTCACAGTTACACGGCAAATGTTCCTATGAGTGCGGTGTTGCAAAATAAAGTATTTTCAATAGCAGGATTAATTTTTGCCTGCCTTGCCATTACCTCATCGTTTATGACAAATGGAGCAGGTTTGTTCGGATATATATCTGATATTTGCTATCACTATTTGAAAACTGACAACAAGATGGTAATAGGAGCTATATCTTTTCTTCCTCCGCTGATAGTTACTTTAGTTTATCCAAATCTGTTCCTGAAGGCTTTATCGATAGTAGGGGGCGTAGGAGAAGATATTCTATTCGGAATATTGCCTGCGATTATAATTCTAAAGATCGCTAAACACTTCCCAAGGCACAAAGCTTCATTGAATATTATTGGTTATGTAATGTTCTTCGTGTGTTTATTTGTCCTGATATTTGTTCTGGGACAGAAGTTTGACCTGATAACTCTGGCTCCGCCAACGGTAAAGATGTAATTTAATTAAGTAGCACGGGCATCTTGCCCGTGTTTCTTTTTTTTACTGGCTTTAGACAGAAAATCTATATCGTCTTGATTCATTCCATTTTGAAGCGGGTGCCTAGCGTAACCCCAATAAATAAAGAAAACACCGCATAGAATCATTGGCAGTGATAGGATTTGACCCATTGTCAACCAATTAAAAGCCAGATATCCTAGCTGAGCGTCAGGAAGTCTGACAAATTCAACTATGAAACGGAATATCCCGTAAAGAGCAAGGAACATTCCTGAAACAGCCATTCTCGGCCGCTCTTTGGCAGAATAAATCCAAAGAATTGTAAAAAGCAAAACTCCTTCAAAAATAAACTCATATAATTCAGACGGATGCCTTGGGAGTTTAGAAGGATCGTTTGGAAATATCATAGACCAGGGCAGGGAGCTTGGAGTACCCCAGAGTTCGCCATTTATGAAGTTTCCTATCCTTCCAAGTCCGATTCCAATCGGGACTGTCGGCAGAATAAGATCCCCAACTTGAAAAAGATTTTTTCCAGTTTTTCGAGCAAAAAGGATGAATCCAATTATTACGCCTATGACTGCTCCATGAAATGCCATTCCACCGTCCCAGACTTTAAAGATATCCAGAGGGTGATTGAGATAAAAAGAGAGATTATAGAAAATAACATAGCCTAGTCTGCCCCCAAGCAGTACACCGACCATTCCATAAAAAATCAAGTCCGAGATATTTTCCGACTTCCAGAGACCTTTAATTCTTTTTGATCTCTTTATCCCAAAAAACCATGCGGCAAGAAAACCCAGAAGGTACATAATGCCATACCAATGGATGCTCAGGAAACCAATTTTGAAAGCAACAGGATTAATTTCGGGAAGGATAATCATTATTTAAATTGAGTTGAAAGTTTATTCTTAATGGATTCGGCTATCAGTTCAGGAGAGAGACCCTCTTTTGCCTTTATTCCAGATACTGTTCCGTGAGGAATTATTTTATCAGGCCATCCGAAGTGGATAACTTTTCCATGCTTGGAGTCAATCAGGATTTCATCGACTATTGAAGCCAAACCGCCGGATATTGAGTTATCTTCAATCGTGGCAAGAAGTTGTCTGGTTGCAGATTTGATTAGTCTTTCCTTGTCGAAGGGTTTTATAAAAATGGCATTTATAACTTCGGCTTCAATGTTGCCTTTTGATAATATTTCGGCAACTTTTAGGGCGGTAAAATACTCGACTCCCATAGTCCATATCGAAATATCCTTACCTTCTCTGAGGGTTAAAGATTTACCCCACGAGTAATTCTTCTCGTCGAAATCAACTGGATAAACTTTTATTGAAGATTTGGGGTACTTGATCACGGCAGGGCTTTTTGACTGATAAGCCATTTCCAGAAGCAACTCCATTTCTTCTGCCGTTGACGGATAAATTATGGAAAGGTTAGGCAGTGCCCTAATGTATGAAAGATCGTAAATTCCATGATGAGTCGGTCCGTCATCTACTATTCCAGATCTGTCAGTACAGATTATTACAGGCAGATTTTGTATGCAGATATCGTGATACAAACTCGACATTGCTCTCTGAAGAAAAGTGGCATAAACTGCAAAAATAGGCCTTGCCCCATTTACAGCAAGCCCAGCGGCAAAAACCACAGCGTGCCCTTCAGCTATTCCTACATCAAAAAATCTTTTTGGGAATTCGGCTGCAAACTTTCCAAGACCAGTTCCAGAACACATCGCCGCTGTAACTGTTACGACATCATCATGCTTTTTGGCAAGAGACACAACTGCATTGCCAAAGGCTTCCGAAAAACTTAACGATCCATTGTCTTTCTTGATAACTTCCCCTGTACAAGGATCAAATTTGCCTAATCCGTGATATTTGTCCGGATACATTTCAGCTGGTTTAAATCCTTTGCCTTTTCCTGTAAGGACATGGAGGAGTACAGGGCTGTCAAACTCTTTAATTATTGATAAAGTGTGGATTAAACTTTCAATATTATGCCCATCAATAGGTCCGATATAACGCAGACCAAGTTCTTCAAAAAAAGCTCCTGGAACGATCATGCTCTTGATGCCTTCTTCAATGCGGTTTACGAAATTATAGAGCTTTTTACCAACTTTTGGAATTTTTGCTAAATGGTGTTTTATATAATTTCTGAAGCGGTTATAACCTCTTTTCTGGATAAGGTTATTGAGATGTTTAGTCAGGCTTCCCACATTCTCGTCAATAGACATCTTGTTATCATTTAAGATAATGATGAGATTTTTAGTAGTAGTAGCCACATTATTTAATGCTTCAAGAGAAATGCCGTTTGTTAAAGAAGCGTCGCCTACGACAGCTATTACTTTCTCATGCCCATTCTTTCTGTCTCTTGCCGCGGCTATTCCCAATGCCGCTGAAATAGCAGTGCCTGCATGACCTGAACCGAACACATCGTATTCGGATTCACTTATAGATGTAAATCCCAGACAGCCACCGTCCTGTCTGAGAGTCCTGATAAAGTCTTTTCTGCCTGTGAGAATTTTATGGGCATAGCTTTGATGCGAAACATCCCAAACTATTTTGTCTTCGGGGGTGTTGAATTCATAGTGCAATGCTATTGTGAGCTCGACTATGCCGAGGTTTGAGGCCAGATGTCCGCCATTTTCTGAGGTAACTTCCAGGATTCTTTCCCTGATTTCCCCTGCCAGAGTTTCTAGCTGGAAAATAGTTTTGCGCCTCAAATCACCTGGAAAATTTACTCCATCTAAAATCGGCATAGGACAATTAAACTTGTAAAAAATATTTATGTTTAATGGTAAGCCAACTAATAGATACTTGGTTCATCATTTTTCAATTAACTCAAATTTGATATTTCAGGACTCTATTTTATTGTTGTATGGATGTAAGTTCTAATTTTAAAAAATTCAAAATAGCTCAAGGAGAAATTTTATGAGTAAAGAAACAAGGAAATTTGAAGCACAAACACAAAAAGTTTTGGATCTAATGATCCATTCACTCTATTCCAATAAGGACATATTTCTTAGAGAACTTATAGCCAATGCTGCTGATGCGATAGACAAGGCTCGTTTCATCTCTCTTTCCCACAAGGAAATAGCTCAGGACTGGAGCATAAGAATTGAAGCCGACAAGAAAGGCAAAAAGCTAATCATCAGCGATAACGGTATCGGGATGACAAAAGACGAAATTATTAAGAATATAGGCACAATAGCTCAATCAGGCACGAAAGGATTTATCGAAGAACTATCCAAGTTCGATGCAAAGAACGCTCCGGAGTTTATCGGACAATTTGGCGTGGGTTTCTATTCAGCATTCATGATTTCGGATAATATCGAGATAGAAACCAAAAAAGCAGGCTCCTCTGAAGCGGCAGTAAAATGGATGTCATCAGGCAACGGCGAATACACTATTGACGACAGCACTAGGACAGAGCAGGGCACTACGATTACGCTTCTTCTCAAGAAAGATGATGATAAATACCTCGACACATGGAAAGTTAAAGAAATTGTAAAAAAATACTCTGACTTCATCGAATACCCTGTGAGAATGAAGGATACAGTCAAAGAAGCAAAGCCTAAAAAGAACGAAGACGACAAAGATGAGAAAACCGAATATATTGATGTCGAAAAAGATGAAATTCTAAATTCACAAAAGGCAATCTGGATAAGAAGCCCGAAAGAGATTACAGACGATGAGTATAAACAGTTCTTTGGTCACCTAAGCCACTCAAGCGATGATCCGCTAAAGACCATCCATTATTCTGCTGAAGGAACTTCGGAGTTCAAGGCTTTGCTATTTATTCCTACAAAGAATCCATTTTCTGTTTTTATGCCTGATATGCGCAAGAAGAACCTTCACCTTTATATAAGAAGGATTTTTATTACGGACGAATGTCAGGAGCTTCTGCCTGAGTATTTAAGGTTTGTAAACGGTGTAGTTGACTCCAGCGACTTACCGCTGAATGTCTCAAGAGAAACCTTACAGGACAATCCTGCGATCGAAAAAATTGAAAAGAATCTGATTAAAAAAATCATTACTACGCTGACACAGATAAAAGATAACGAAGCAGAAAAATATGTTTCATTCTTCAAGGAGTTTGGTAAGTTTATCAAAGAAGGTGTTCATAGTGACTATGCTAATAAGGACAAACTTCAGGACCTTCTGCTCTTCGAAACAATGAAGAGCGAACCCGGCAAACTTGTTAGTTTGAAAGATTATGTTGCGATGATGCCATCTGAGCAGAAAGAAATTTATTATATTGTTGGCGAAAGCAGGTCAATAGTAGAAAATTCGCCGCATCTTGAAGCTTTTAAAGCAAAAGGTTTTGATGTTCTCTTTATGACAGAACCGATAGATGAATTCGTCGTTATGAATATGTTCAAGTACGGCGAAAAGACTATGAAAGCTGTTGGCAAAGGCGAAATAGATATTGACTCAGAGGATGAAAAGAAGGCCAAGAAAGTTAAAGAAGACTTAGCTAAAAAAGAATACAGTTCTCTGCTCGAGTTCATGCAGAAAAGACTCGATGAAAATGTAAAAGAAGTAAGATTCTCAAAGAGATTGACTGACAGCGCATGCTGTTTAGTCGGCGAAGCCTATGATCAGAGCCCATACATGGAAAGAATCATGAAGGCTATGAATCAGGGTATGCCAAAGACGAAGAGAGTTCTTGAACTCAATCCTGACCATCCGATTGTTAGTTCCATGAAAAAACTCTATGAAAAGAATAGCGAAAATTCTAAGTTGGGCGAATATGCTGAACTTCTCTATAATCAGGCTTTGCTTGCTGAGGGAAGTCCGATTGCAAATCCACTCCAGTTTGCCAAAAAAGTGGCAGAACTCATGGTGATAGGTCTGGATAAAGAGTCTGCGAATTAAGGATAATTAATGAGGTCAATTTACCTTATTTTATCCTTATCTGAATTTGCTACGGCGCTTGTGGCGCCGGTTTTCGCGTTTCTGTTTTTTTCAAGCACTTCTACTCTCTTTCCGACAGATGCGTCTGTTTCGGAAAGAGCTGTGCTTTTTGGAATATTCCTGGCGCTCTACAAATTTGCAGGGATGATATGCAATCCGATTTTCGGCGGACTATCCGATATTATGGGCAGGAAGTTTACAACTATTCTTACACTGACAGGGATGTTGATTCTGGCTGTTTTCTCTATCGGAGCAATCGTCCTTCACAGTATCTGGGTATTTATCATAGGATGTTTTTTCTATGCCCTCCTTTTTGCGTCTAAACCTGTTTGCACTGCAGCTATAAATGATTTGTGCGAGGCTCCAGGCGATAAAGTTAAGAACCAGGCGCTGGTACAGTTTTTTATTGGGATAGGTGTTTCAATCGGACCTATAGTTGGAGGGTATATCTCCGATGTAAATGTATTTGGTTATTATTATATGTTGCCGTTTATTATTCTTTTGGTCTGCGGTTGCTATCTTGTTTTTCATTCCAAATACTTCATGAAAGAGACTCTAAGAAAGAGAGAGCGATCAAATATTAAGGAACAGTTTAGCTTTGGTGGAATTAAGGTTATATTCAAGAGTAAACTTCTTATTTGCCTGCTTATAATTCATATTTTAAATCAGTTATCATGGGGTACTTACTACGACTTTCTGCCGGCTGTGGCTAAAGCAGTATTCAACTATGATATAAAAAGCGTCGGAATGCTTGTCGGGCTGATCGGATTCTGGCTTATTATCGCATCAGGAGTGATAATACCACGATTCATGAAGAATATTTCAGGTTCAAACCTCATTAAAATTTCATGCTGGCTTGGTTTTATAGGAGTTCTTGCTGCTTATATTGCATCATTTTTCCCAGGGAGCAGATTAGCTGATATAATATTTTGGGCAAGTACTTTTCCTGTAGCTGTTGGCGATGTGATTCTTTTCTGTTACCTTATTAGCCAGTTTTCTCTTTGTGTGGAAAAGAAGTTCCAGGGCGCAGTTGTAGGTTTTATTTATATTACTGGATTTGGGATGTGGAGTTTGAGCGCACCATTGGGCGGATATCTAATGAAATGGAATTTAAATGCCGCTCTCTTAATGGCTCCGGTATCGATGATTTTACTTCTCTTGTTTGTATTTTCTATTAGAAATAAAGAGTATTTCAAAGCCTTGAATAACAATTAGGATTTTAAAGATTATGAATGAAGAAAAAAAGGATAGTAAACAGAAACCCGATAATACAGAAGATGATAAGGGTTTTTCATTTGAAGATATACAAAAGCAGATTCAAAATGCGTTAAAAAATCTAGGCGGCGCAAGCTCTTTTATAATACCTATCAATGGAAAGAGACCTCAACAAGGCCCTGAAAAACCTATTGAAGAGAAGGAAAAAGATGATTCAAAAGAAATTCTGGAAGTCATAAAAAACTTTAAGTTTAAACCCAAAGAGATTAAAGAATACCTCGATCGCTATGTGATAAAACAAGATGAAGCAAAGAGAGTCCTATCAGTGGCGGTCTGTGACCACTACAATAATATCAGACGATGTCTTGCAGGCAATGAAAAATCCTCTTCTCCTTTAGAATATGTAAAACAGAATATTCTGCTTCTCGGCCCAACAGGCGTAGGAAAGACTTATCTTATTAAATGTCTGGCAAATCTCATCGGCGTGCCATTTGTTAAGGCCGACGCCACTAAATATTCAGCTACGGGTTATGTGGGAAGCAATGTGGAGGATTTAGTTCGTGACCTTGTCAAAATTGCCGACGGTAATGCAGAACTTGCCCAGTACGGGATTATTTATATAGATGAGATAGATAAAATTGCATCGCATACTGTAGATGATGGACGCGATGTATCTGGGAAAGGTGTTCAGATAAACCTTCTGAAGTTAATGGAAGATTCAGAAGTAAATATGCTTAGTCAGACTGACATGTTCAGCCAGTTTGAGTCTATGATGGATACGATGCACGGCAAAGGAAAAAATAAAAAGCGCACTATTAATACCAAAAATATACTTTTTATTGTAAGCGGGGCTTTTGAAAATCTTTCTGAAATCATAAAAAAGAGAATGCATGGCGCTAAGATTGGTTTCGACAAAGAAGGCAATGGAGATAAAGCAAGGTCTGTTTATCTCAAACAGGCCAATACTGCCGATTTTATAAAGTATGGGTTTGAGCCTGAATTCATCGGCAGACTTCCAGTAAGAGTTTCATGTGATGAACTCACTCCTGAGGATTTAGAACTCATTATGACATCTTCAGAAGGGAGCATCCTTAGGCAGTATATTGTTGATTTCGAAGGATACGGGATAATGTTTGGGCTCGATAAAGACGCTATATCATTTATAGCCAAAGAAGCTTATAAACAGCAAACCGGAGCTCGCGGTATTATGACAGTAATGGAGAAAATTTTCAGAAATTTCAAATACGAACTTCCATCCACCAAAATAAATAAGCTCTATGCTACTTTGGATACAGTTTCGGAGCCTGAAAAAGAAATTCAGAAGATGCTTTTACCTAAGCCCAAAAGGCAGAAATAATATAGCCTTTTATCATTGATTATTTAGGGATAGGTTTACCTAGAACTCTTGAGCCTGAGTTTGTTACAAGAACATCATCTTCTATTCTTATTCCACCGAAGTTTCTGAATTTGGCGACTTTGTCGTAGTTGATGAAATCTTTATGCTTGCCTTCAGATTCCCACAAATCTATCAACTGAGGTATAAAGTATATGCCAGGCTCGATTGTAATGACGAAACCTTCCTTAAGTTCTCTGGCTAGCCTCAAAGAAGAAAGCCCAAATTGGGAACTTCGCTCCATTTCTTTGCCATATCCAATTAAGTCTTCCCCGAATGATTCCATGTCATGAGTATTCAACCCAAGCATGTGCCCAATTCCATGTGGAAAGAATAGCGCATGAGCGCCTGTTTCAACGGCATCATGAGGATTTCCTTTCATTATCTTCAGGTTAATTAAACCTTCAGTTATAGACAAACAGGCTCTTTTGTGAACATCCAGATTGCGTATTCCTGGGCGGACAGCAGAAATGGCATCAAGTTGCGCTTGAAGAACGAGAGAGTAAATGTCTTTTTGTTCAGGAAGAAAGTCTTCTCCGACAGAATATGTCCTGGTATTGTCCGAACAATATCCTTCTTTGGAGTAAATGCCGAAATCTATCAGAAGAAGGTCATTCTTTTTGAGAGTATTATTGTATGTATCATTATGCAGAGTTTCGCCGTGCACTGTAACAATAGGCTGGAATGAAGGCTTTGTTTCTGCCATAGCTGTTTCATAAAGCATTCTATTGAGAATATCAGATTCCTTTATGCCGGGAATGGCTGAACTTTTTGCGATTTTGAAAATCGTCCCTGCCGTTGAGATAGCCTCTTCAATCTCAAATATCTCTTCTTCTGACTTGGCAGACCTCTGTTCAATGATGGCTTTAGTAAGTTTGATAGATGCAGTGTAAGAACCTAATAATTCGTTAATCAGACACTTATTATCAGCTCTGTCGTATGATACATGATGTACTAATCGATTCGGCTGTTTTCCTTTTGAAAGAAAAGATTTAAGTTCAGATATGTTTTTTGTTTTGCATACGCCTGAAAGTTCTGCAACCTCTGGAAGTTCATATAGATCCCTTGACCATATTTTATCGTTTATGGAATGCTCTTTTCCAAAAAGAATTTCATCGCCTGTATCCAAATCCATTACGGCGGCAAAACCAGGCTCATTTATTCCAAAGTAGTAACGGAAAGAATCATCTTGATTAAATGGGTAGGTATTAGCTTTGTAGTCTATAGGCAAAAGCGAATTCCCAAGAAATAAAACTATGCCTTTGCCTAGTTTATTTGTGAGTTTGACTCTTCTGTCTTTATAGATTTTAGGTTCAAACATAAGGATTATTTTTTAAATTTTAAAGGTCGAAGGATTCACCTGGGCTAAGTTGAATAGCTTTGCTCAGACCTGAGGCATTGACTTCTTCTATCCAGTGGACTGGATTTTGTTTGATTATATCAAATGTATTGAAGTGCATAGGGATTACATTTGCTGGTTTAATCAGACTTAAGGCCTTAATAGCGTCTTCAGTACCCATGGTATAGTTATCACCTATTGGAAGCATAGCCATATCAATTTTTTCATCGCCAATGAGCTTCATATCTCCAAAAAGCCCTGTGTCACCGGCGTGATATATTTTTTGGTCGCCTATAGAGAAAATAAGGCCTGCTGGATTTCCGCCATAAGAACCATCAGGCATTGGAGAACTATGTAGAGCCAGTGTCATTTTGAGTTTACCCCATGGAAACTGAAAAGATCCACCAATTTGCATGGAGTGGATTTTTTTTGCTCCTTTCTTTTCGAGCCAGGAGCAGATCTCAGGATTAGAGATGATTGTCGAGCCATTTTTTTTAGCTATTTCAACGGCGTTTCCCAGATGGTCTCCATGACCGTGAGTAATACATATATAGTCAGCCTTGGCATCTTTGACTGAAATCGGACATAATCTGTTTCCTTCTATAAAAGGGTCGATTAAAATTGTTGTCTTTTGTGTCTCAATCATGAAAAAAGCATGCCCGAACCATGTAATTTTTATAGACATTTCTCGTCTCCTTAAAATATTAAGAGTTATGGGTATTAATATTAAACTTAAAGTGCTAAAAATAACTGCTATAATCTAAATACAGTTTGATTTTTCTTCCCTGCTTGGTAATTTATTAGCCTTACAAAATCGCACCCGTAGCTCAGTTGGTAGAGCAGATGACTCTTAATCATCGGGTCACAGGTTCAAGTCCTGTCGGGTGCACCATTTATATTTAGTTCTCAGTGACTGCAACCTTATCAAGATGTGCTTCAAATGCTTCGCAGGACACTTTCTTGTGAATCATTCTTATGAATTCAAAACAATCCTGAATTTGTACTTCATATGCTTTTTTAAAAGAAGGATCATCCAGTTTCTTGCTTAGAGTTATTTCATCAATGAAAGAACTAAGTAATATTTTACTGCCATTCTTGGGGATATTGAGGCGTTCCGAGAAGTCTTTTATACTGTTCCTTGTCTTTAATAAATCTTTTATTTCATTCATGGCAGCAATATATGATATTTCGCCTGAAATATATTGTTCCAATAGCTTGCACTTATAATCTCTGCAGGTTTTCAATCGTCTGGGGTCGTTATACAAGGTGCATAAATTCTCCTCCTGCCATTTGCAGGGCAGCGGGGAGGAGAGTTCGCCATTAACCTTTACAGGATTAAAACCAAATTCCTGCATGAATGAAATATCATCATCGTCATGAATAAAGACATTAGGATATATAGATCCGTCACAGCATAAACCGCATTCAACACAGATGTTTCTATTTTCGGTATTGTAAGTTTGTTCAGTTAGATTTGAGTTCATTAATTTATTCTCCAAGTTATTAAAATAATGTCATGATTACCCCTGCGGCTATAAAAACAATTCCAAACCAGTTAAGAAGGGTTAGACTTTCCCCAAGGAAAACGACGCCGAAGACCGCTACAATTACTACGCTAAGTTTATCAATCGGCGCCACTTTAGACGCTTCACCTATTTTGAGAGCATAAAAATAACATAGCCACGATGCGCCTGTACCCAATCCAGACAGAATAAGAAATAAAATGGACTTGCTTTTCAGATTCAGTATTTCATCGACTTTTAGATGTCCGGTAAAAAGAAGAATCAGGAAAAGAACAACTATAACTACAATAGTTCTGAGGAAAGTCGCAAGATTTGAGTTTATGTCTGAAACTCCGATTTTCGCAAAAATAGCAGTTATCGCAGCAAAAACTGCAGATGAGAATGCCCAAAATTGCCAACTCGCAAATATTTTCATATCCTTTTTCCTAATGATAATTGTACTGATTTAGATAAAAGTTAATAAAATATATAGCATATTAACTAAAAAATAGTTCATATATATATTCTATCTGAATATGAGTATAAGTGTCGTCACAAGATATATTTCCCCCATTAATATTTTATAACTGCTTTGCAGATTTCAATATTCGATGTTATCTTCCACTCATTATCGGTTATTCTGTAGCCTCATGAAATATCCCTATCCCCACCACTAAAATCAGGTTATGGGATAATCGGTTTACTTTTACAGTTGCCTTAAAGATAGTTAATAAAAAACAGCTTAATAGTCTGATTAGGCTTGGGGCTGGGTATGGAATCCATGAGGTTTTATGAATGGGAATAACAGATCTAATATTGTGCCGGGTTTAGAAGTCTTAATCGTATTGAAGAAAGACCAGAGATCTGGCGATTTAACGCAAGGGATTGTTAAAGATGTACTCACAAGTTCTTCAACTCACTCACATGGGATTAAAGTGCGCCTGACAACCGGCGAAATAGGAAGAGTAAAAGAAATTTTAGAGGAACCTTATATTTAAACTTATTTACATCTCTATTATGGAAGATATTTTTATTGAAATTATGAATGAGGTGATCGAGTTTTGCGGGACTTTGAGAATCTTTGATAGAGCTAATCTATACTGACTTATCTGAGGCTCGTATTTTGACTTAACTTCTTCCTTGCTGAGACTATCTTCGTATTTGTAGTCAATTAAAGATACCCTGTCCACTATTTCGGCATCATCCCTTTCAATGACTACTCTGTCAAATCTGCCTTTGATCCATTCCTTTCCTATCAGAAGAGAAAATTCTTTTTCCCTCCATAGTTCGGCATTTGCCGAAGGCCTAGAAAGAAGTTTATTAATTTCAGCGCTTTTCAAAGCTTCCATAATCTTGAGCTTAGACGATTCAAATATTTCCCTATCATATTGATTATTAAACTCTATCTTGCTGACTATTTTCTTAATATCTGAATCATCAGCCCATTGGATATGTTCGAATATTTCATGAATGCACTTGCCCATATTAAGCGCTTTATTCTCAGAATCAGGGATAAAGTTGCCCATATCGAACTTCTTATTTTTTGAAGGAATGGATTCTTTTCTTGGAGCTGATTTTATAAAGGCTAGAGGTTTAGCTTTGAGCTTAATACATTTCTTGATTTTTGCACCATTAACCTTTTGATGCCAGTCAGGATTTCCGATTCTGTAAGATGTAGTAAGAAGTCTGTTTATAACTGTAGAAAGATGAATTGCCTCTGAGCTTTTGGAATCAGCGTCACTAAATATATACAGAGCTTTTTTAGCCCTTGTTATAGCCACATAGAGGACGCATAGTTGCTCGTAACAGTGTTTTACATCGAGTCTTGCGATTCGTTCAGCCAGAATGGGGTCTGAAAGTGCGTAGTCTCTGGGCGGAAGCAGAACTGCTGAATCGATTTGATTGTTTTCATCAGTCAGTAATTGTATTCCTTCGCTGATTTGAGCCTTTACAATTGTTTTGCCCACTGAAAGTTTAGGCAGTATAACCATATCATATTCCAGACCTTTAGCTTTATAAACTGTTATTACTTGAACACACTTATCTTCGGTTTTAACAGGTATTTTATAGTTCTCGATGTATTTAATGAATGCAATTGTGTTCTGGTCTCTGTTTCCATAGAGCTCTGCAGCAAAAACCATCTGGTCTAATCTTAGTTCGTGAAGCGCCGAATCTTCCTCCAAAACTTCTTCCTTGATTTTAACCGCCCATTTTTCAGTAAAACTGACAAACCCTGAGTGATGGAGGTCGCTCAGAAGCAGTTTAACTGTATCATCCAATCTGAGTTTCTCGCCATCATTGGGAAGTAGTTTTACAAGAGGGCTAAGCTCGATCATTCCCAGAGCTATGGTATCTTGAGGATGATGAATGATTTTAATCAAAGAAAGAAGAAGTTGTACCGCGGGAGAACTTACAAGACTAAAACTTCCTTCTTTGGAGCAGGAGATTCCGTTATCAGACAGGTACTTTTCAATTTCGTCGGCATCACTATTCCTCAAAACAAGAATCCCTACGCTCAGGTCCTTTTCAAGAGGGTTAACATCCTTGATAATGTCAAGTATTTCTTTTAAAGGAAGTTTGGACTCTGATTCTTCGGAGCATTTCTTCTTGTCTGTTTCGTAAACGATGCAATAGCCTTCATCCGTTTTTACCGTCTCGTGTGTATTCCAATTCTTATTCCAGAGTTTGATAACTTCAGGGCTTATCTCATTTATTTTATGAATGTTATCAAAAACTTTATTCACTGTTTCTATAACAGATTTTGATGACCTGTATGATTTGATAAGTTTTTCATCTTCAAGCCGGTTTTTGTAGTTATCTTTTAATTCATCAAAGAGATAAGAATCTCCTCCGCGCCAAGAATAAATGGCTTGTTTCACATCGCCGACATAGAAGAAACTGCGTTTTTGCGCATTGTCGCTCATTACTTCGTCAATGAGGTTTGATACGATATTCCACTGAGGTTTGCTTGTGTCCTGGAATTCATCTATCAGCCAGTGGTCATAACGGCTGTCCAGGCGGTAGTCAATGTATATCTGGTTGGGTTCCTGTGTCGTTTTGGTCGTCAAGGCTTTGCCTTGCAGGAAAATCAGAATATCGTCAAATGCGAGTTGACCATTGCTTTTAAGTCTATTGATATACTTATCATTATAGAGGTTAAGGGCATTATATATGCCTTTTGATTTTTCCAGTTTGCCTTCTATGAGACAGGACAAATATTTCATTGCCGCAGCGTAGATGACATCCGAATCAAATGCATAATATTGCCTGCCAAACTTAATGGAAGTTGGCTTGTTTTGTTTTTTGGCTTCAATAACAGACGCAAAACCTCCTTCGCAGGAAACAATTCTTTCAAAGAAAACTTTAACTGATTCATCCGGAAGAGTCTCTTTATTGAACTCATTACATTTTAGTATCGCATCTTTGAAGTGAGCAAAAACTTTAGTAGCTATTTCTTTGCCATCCAGCATTAATTGAGCTTTGGAGATGTCAACTTTGAATTCATTTCTTAGTTCATTTGATGCGATGTTAGAGTTACCCCAAGCGTATGCGTATGGTAATTTTTTAAAACTGCCGTAATGATCCTTAACGAAATCCTCAATAACTTTATAAATCCTGACTTCTTCTTTGCCGAAAGTGGACTGCTTGAACGCCTCGAAGAGCATTCTTCTGTCATCTTCTGAAAGCTCTCTTAGAAGAAGTTTCCTAAGTGTTTTATCCATAATATCGTAACTGCTGTTTTCATCGATTATTTCCAGGTTGGAATTAACAGCGTATTCGTAGGGAAAAGATTGTAGAATTTTGAAGAAGAAACTATCCAGAGTAGATATGGCTATTCTGTGTTGCGAGTCAATGATTTTTTTGAGCAGTTCAAAGGCTCTTTCTTTGCTCATTTCTTCAATATTATCAACCTCACAGTCAGCTAACATTGCCGATTTATTTGAAACCCAGACTAAAAGCCTGTCTATAATCTTATTGAAAATCTCTCCTGCAGCTTTTTTGGTAAATGTAAGAGCGATAATCTTTTCAGGCGGAACGCCAATATGGAGAAGTTTGATGTAGCGCAGAGTCAAACGGAATGTTTTCCCGCTTCCTGCCGATGCTGAAATGACTGTATTGTTAAAAGGTTTCATATATGGAAAATCTCTATATATTTTTCATAAGACGGACTATAGAGAAGCTTCTCATAGTTGTCATATTCTACCTTTGATGACGGAGGCAAGAAAATGCCTTTTGCGATGTTAAGAATTACTCCTGCCACACATTTTTTTGCGGCAGAAAGCTCATCTGCTCCAATGTTTTGCCATGTAACTATTCTTGTATCTGTGACGGCTTTTGGAATAACGAAATATGAGCAGTCTGTAACAGTATAACCTTTAAATTCTTCCATCTCGCTGAGAATTATGGCATAGAGGGGCAATTGCAGGTCTGTCCAGCGGTACTGTTTGCCGTTGAGTTCGAATGAAGAATACTCTTTTATCAATGATTCATCTGTTCTTGCCGTTACTGTTTTATAATGCTCTTTTTCTGGGGTTTCCGATACATTGCCTGTTTTATAATCAATGATTCTCAATGATTTACCATCGGCACCGAAATCTATTCTGTCTATTTTTCCGTTAATGATAAAAGTAAAATTTTCTTTTACATTTTCTCCAAACCAGAGGCTTAATTTCTTAGAATTCAGAATTAGGCTGAATGGTTTTTCGGTAAATAGCGCTTTCCATTGTCGTTTTTCTCTGTCCTCAATCATTAATTCCAAGGCTTTTTTAAGCCTTTGCTGTAAGCTGTAGAAAGAAAATTCCACAGGGATGGAAGATGAAAATTTTGATTTGGAGAGCTGTAATTTTAGTTCAAGAAGAGCGTTTAACTCTTTGCTGTCCAGATTATTTAGCTTATCGCCTAACTCCTTAAGTATCTCATGGCAAATTGTTCCGAATTGAGCTTCATCAATATCGGTTTTGGCATCGTCTATTTCTCCTTCGTAACCAAGAATCCTTTTGAGATAGAATCTGAAAGGGCATTCCAGGTAACTTTTAAAATCTGTAACTCTAAGTCTGTTATCTTTTAGTGGTTTAATTGGAACAGAGTATTTAAAGGGATATTCAGACTGTACTACTTTGTCACGCTCAAATGATATTGAGTCGTACCTGAAAAGATAGTTAAGTCTTTCATGGAAATCTTCCTGCTTTTGGGTTTGAAGCAAGAGCCTTGATGGTTTGAGGTATTCGCCTTTCTGATTAGTTTTCATTACGACAAAGTTGATCTGAGAACCATTTTGATTATGTATTACCGACTGCAGAATGTAGGCATCTCTAGCAAACCTTGAATCGTTGCATGGAAGACCAATTTTCTTTCTTGTTGAATCTGGCAGGAATATATCGCTTGTCGTTATTGATGGAACAATCCCTTCATTCATTCCGATTATGAAAGTAAGTGGTCGATTGGCCTCCCATTGGAGTTCGAGCCAACCTCTAAGGGGCAGGGTGCCGTCCTTCTGGTTAGGAAATAGAGTTATATTCTGGAGCTTTTTATTTAGAAGGTCGGTTGTATCGTTATTTGAAAGTTCTGGGAAAAGTTTTACAGTCTCTTTAATTTCAAAAACAGCATTGGCTATTGCTTTTAGAGCTTCCAAAAAAACATCGCAAACTTCTATTGAAGTAGTGGATAGTATTGAGCTATAGATTTCTTCTGCAATCGAAATAGCTGCCAAACTATCGCCTTTTGCATTCTTCAGAAATTCCTGGGCTACTGACAAAATTTCAGAGTATGAATTTATCGAATCCTTCTTCTCAGAATCAACAGCTTTTAGTAATTCTGAAAATGAGCCGGGCATATAAGTGTTTTGTATCTCATCATTGGTGGAAAAGAGCTTTGCATAATCAAGACCTTCAGTTTTCATTGCTGCATAGGTGAGAAAATCGGCGTTCCTCAGTAAGTTAGCAAAACTCCTGTAATCTTGATTGATAATAAAGTCAGCCAGAACTTTGAATAGCGCGTATGGCTGATACTCATCAAGCTTTTTGCCAGAAGGATTATAGGTTTCAATATTATGATTGAGAAATGAACGCCTTACCGAGGGTTCTAGCGATGCATCAGGCATAATGATTGATAGGCCATCAAGCTTTATCTCTGGTTCACTGGAAGTGTTCTTTTCGGCAATTAAATTAGCAAAATCAACTGATAAGTCACTCGGAGAATCGAAGATGGTAACTCTATCTTTAAAGTCGGCAATCTCAAGATTTTTAATCTTCCAATAGTCATGGTTTGGTCTTCCGAAGAGATCAAAAGTGCACTCCAGTTCGAGAGGAGCATTTATCCAGACTTCCAGGTCTGAGATAGAGGAAAGAATGTTAATGGTCTCGCATACGACAGGAATAGGATCGGAAACAGCTATGAAAATAACTTTTGAGATTCCATCAGGAAGTTTTGGATTCAGAGCACTTTCTATCTTAACCTTGTTAGTGTCTTCAAATCCTGCCTTGGCAAGTGTCTGAAAGTAGGCGTGTTCTATATGTGAAAGCTCGTCAAATCGGTTGAAGTCCTCGCCTATTATTGCCAGATGATTTGACATAAAGTCTTCAATTGTAAGCCCGACAGATGCCAATGTATCAGCAAGCGTTGAAATTTGCTCTGCTTTGTCCATATACCATAAGAAGTTCTTATCCTCATCAGTCGTATTTGGAAATAAAAAAGAGACTTTGGGGGAGATTCGCCTGATGGCTTCAATATAGAAAAGCAGCCTCTGAGCTTCAGCAGGAACTTTTTTGTTTGCCTGATTATAGAAAAAGTATTGAGGAGTGACAATCTTCGGGGGCAGTAAAGCACACCCTTCTTTATTGGCAAGTTCAGTAAGCTTGTAACTCAAGCTCTTAATCGAATGAGCTGTCGAAACTACGGTTAAAATATGACTCAGGTCAATAAATTCCGACCTTTTAGCTTCTTTGAGGAGTTTTTCAGCCACTGACATTGCCAGTTCGTTATTCCAGCCCAAAAAAAACCGTTTTATAGTCATAACTTGAGTAAGCGTTTTTGTTGAAATGAGATTACAATAATGCCAAAATAATATTTGATACAATATGCACTTTAATCAAATATAATGATCTTTAAAGTAATAATAAGAAGTATTTCAGAATAAGAGAGCCTAAAAATGAATGAAGCAATAGTGCTTGAAAGCTTCTGAATTCAGACAACAAAAAAGAGGATGCCGTGAAGATTTAATGCTTATGAATAGTTTTATCTAGACTTAGGCATGATACTTGGGTTTAAGCTTATATTGCACTCCTGTGGCTATTTACTTCCTCAATTGCTTAATACTTGCCGAAAACTGAACTTCCTTCGATGTTATCTTGGGTCTCTTCGTTCTCTTTAACTATCACTCTTCAGTGTTAGTTTGTCCAGAGTTACCTCATTATGTCCATTTCAGACTTTTTCCGATGGTTTTTCACCGTTCTTTGTCTGTGATGCTATTTTCTTTGCATCTTCTTTCCGGAGTTAACCGGGAAGCTTATCGAATCTGACTTCCAGCAGGTTTAGTATTGCTGGTATTTCGGATTCTTTCTTGTTACAGATTTCCCTGTAATAAGAAGACTATATGTATTTGCTCTGTACACCTCGACTTTAGTTGCATATCTCTATACAAATTAGTTTCGGCATTCCCTTTGACCGCCTTTAGCTTCGATCGTCTTAGTCAGGACTCTCATCCTTTCCGTGATAACCTTTCATATTATCACTCCTTATGCACCGTTTTTTCCGTTACACTTCGGTTCTATCCGTATTTCTACTTCGGTACAGCCTCTTAGCAGTTCTTTCTACTTCGTTCTGTACTGACTATCGAGCTTAGCCTTGGAGTATTGAAAATTCATAAGGTTTTTGCCTTATGGAGCTACTCATGCCATTATCCTGCATTTAAGCTCTTTAACTCCTGCAGACTTCTAAGTTACCAACTTCAGTCTGCCTTAAGATCAGCCGTTTTTTCCGTCTGTCTTAATCTGTGAGGGAATTTTTCAGCATGTACTTTGGATATTCTCCATACTGAACTTCTTTAGCCTGAACACTCCTGGATAGTTTTAGCTACCCTTCAATATCATTTCTGATATTTATTAATATGTTTCCATACTGTTTTCGGAAGGTTCTCTTCCTTTACTCCCTTGAGAAATGTTACTTCCTCTCGGACTTCAGCGTTCATCGACCTGGAATATTGAAACTGTAGCCTTTCATGGTTTTTGCCACTACTTATCTATTGTTTCCCTTTAGCTGTTATCTACCTTTCAGTTAATAACGCTCTTCCTTGTATCTACCGTAATTGCTTACGGCCTTCACGACATCCTCAAAATTTCAATCAACTTTTTTCTCATCATCAATTTCAACTTACGATTTGCGTCCGTTGTTTTTGTTGATGGATTATTAAATTGCTTCAGTCTTAAATTTATGCCAACTAAGTTTTAAAAAAATATTAAAAAAAGATTGCCTCATACCCATTATGAGGCTAAAAATAATAAAATATGGGCGTAACGATTATAGTTTTAGTCTTCAAATCAAGCTAAAACACCTAGCTTTTCCGATTCTATAAAAGAGGACAACCATAAGTCATTGCTCAGATAACTCAGTGCTTTTTCTTATTTGCATTAGGGTTTTCCTCCGTTTTAATCATTTGGGAGAAGAGGCCTAAAATTCATTTGTAAGGGAAAAAATGGTGGCAAGGGCCAGAGTTGAACTGGCGACACAAGGATTTTCAGTCCTCTGCTCTACCAACTGAGCTACCCCGCCACCTGAAATAGTGGAAGTAAATTGAAGTTCATAATAAATAATACTTTTATAATTCTTCAAGGCATTTTTAGGAAAAAATACCCCATTTTTTAGCATTAAATTTAAGAGTGCGATCTCTGATACATTTTTACCGAAAAATACATTTTGAGCTTATTTTGTTAAATAAAACTGTTAAACTTGTACTTATTTAACTAGGAGTAAATACTTAAGATGAAGAGTAAAGCTGACTTTGGGATGATTGGTTTAGCCGTAATGGGAAGAAATCTTGCCATGAATGTGGAGAGCAGGGGTTTTACTGTAGCACTTTTTAACAGAGATTTTCATAAAGTCGAGAGCATGTTATCTGATATGCCTGGCAGAAACTTTATAGGAACAATGACTTATGAAGATTTTTGTGCTAAACTTGAACGCCCAAGAAAAATTATGCTGATGATAAGGGCCGGAACTCCTATTGATGAAGTTATAGAGGAGATTTTGCCCTGTCTGGAAAAAGGCGACATTCTAATTGACGGCGGGAATAGTCATTTTTCTGACACGAATAGAAGAACTGCTTATCTGAGAGGGAAGGGAATACATTTTATCGGAACAGGTGTTTCAGGCGGTGAAGAAGGCGCATTGAGGGGTCCATCTATCATGCCGGGCGGGGCAGTAGAAGCCTGGCCTTTTGTTAAGGATATTTTTCTGGCAATAGCGGCAAAAGTCGAAGACGGAACTCCTTGCTGCGATTGGGTGGGTGAAGATGGAGCGGGCCATTTTGTCAAAATGGTTCATAATGGCATAGAATACAGCGATATGCAGATGATAAGCGAAGCATATTTTCTTATGAAAGAACTACTTGGCCTTTCCAATGAAGAGCTCAGCAGAGTTTTTTCCGATTGGAATAATGGAGAACTAAATAGTTATCTTATAGAAATTACATCTGATATCCTCAAGGAGAAAGACAAAGAAACAAAGGAATATATTCTTGATTTGATTCTGGATACGGCTGGGCAGAAAGGAACCGGAAAATGGATGAGCGAGACAGGTCTTAATCTGGGAGTATCAATTCCGACTATAACGGAAGCCGTTTTTGCCAGATGTATTTCTGGAGCAAAAGAAGAGAGAGTTAACGCATCCAAGATTCTAAAATTTGAATCTAAACCATACTTGGGCGATAAAAATGCCCTAATAGAAGATATTAGAAAAGCTTTGTATGCTTCAAAGATATGTTCATATGCTCAAGGATTTCAGTTAATGCGAGGCGCTGCAAATGAATACAAATGGAATCTTAATTATGGAAACATCGCGCTACTTTGGCGCGGAGGGTGCATAATCAAGGCAAAGTTTCTGGGAAATATTAAGAGTGCCTTTGAGTCAAATCCTAAACTCTCTAACCTGTTACTGGATGAATTTTTCTCGACCATTATATTCAAGTCTCAGGAATCATGGAGACGAGTTGTAGCGTTATCTGTGGAGCATGGCATTCCTGTTCCTGCTTTTTCTTCTGCCATTAGCTACTATGATTCTTACAGGACAGAGAGACTTCCTGCCAACTTGCTTCAGGCCCAAAGAGATTATTTTGGCGCTCATACCTACGAGAGAATTGATAGAAAGCGCGGCGAATACTTCCATACAGACTGGGCATGTCTTGGTGGGAATGCTACTTCATCGACATATAATGTTTAAGCTAGTTTCGTAAAGTGTTAATTTGGAGATAATTGTGGTTGAGAAAGGATTAGTTGTAGTTCTCACAGGCAATGGCAAGGGTAAATCATCGTCTGCTTTCGGGATGATATTGAGGTCGCTTGGCTGGGGCAGAAGAGTTTTGCTGGTACAGTTTATGAAAGGTGATTGGGAGACAGGGGAGGGTAATTTCTTTGATAGTCTCAAAACTGACAATCTGGAAATAATCAGAGCTCAATGCCCATTTACCTGGAAGAGTCAGGACAAAGCAAAAGATGCCAAAGTCTGTGAACAAGTCTGGCTACAAGCCATGAGAAAAGTTAGCGAAAAAACATTTGATTTGATCGTGCTGGACGAACTTATGATTGTTTTGGAACTTGGTTTTCTAGAACTTGAAGAAATTATAAATTTCTTAAAAACTAGACCGCTTCATACGGATGTCGTGATGACTGGCAGGAATGCCCCTGAAGAGCTTATAGCGTTTGCGGATACTGTATCAGAGATAAAAGCTATTAGACATCCGTTCGATAAAGGTATAGCCGCGAAGAAAGGTATTGACTTCTAAAAATAGATGGGTTAATGAAAATCAAAGAATTTGCAGAACTTACATATTTAAATACCATAAGGCTAAAGTCTTGTACCAGATATTATTTACTGCTTCAAAATGAGAAAGAACTTGTAGAAATATCAGCTTATATCAAGTTGAAATCATTAAAGTTTTTTACGCTTGGAGGCGGAAGCAATATTCTGCTTCCTGAACTCTTTGAAGGTTTGGTTATCCACAATAAAATACAGGGGGTACAAAAAATAGCTGAGGATGATCAGTTTGTGTTTGTTAAGGCAGGCGCAGGTGCAATCTGGGATGATTTTGTCAAATTTTGCATAGATAACGCGTGGTTTGGATTAGAGAACCTAAGTTGGATTCCAGGTACAGTTGGTGCTTCGCCTGTTCAGAATATAAGCGCGTACGGCGTCGATGTAAGAGAGTTTATTGACTCTCTGGAAGTCTTTGATTTGGCTACAGGGAAGACTTTTTCATTAAAGGAAAAAGATTGCGGTTTTGCTTATAGGAACAGCATTTTTAAAGGAGAACCGAATCTGCTTGTTACGAGCGTTGTATTCAGATTAAGAAAGATTCCCAGATTGAATTTATCTTATCGAGATGTGGCAGAGCACTTCAAGGGAAAGAATATAGAAAAGGTTTCGGCTCTGGATTTGAGAAATCTTATAATCAGTATCAGGAAACAAAAACTACCCGATCCTGCGCTATTTCCCAATGTGGGAAGTTTCTTTCACAATCCGATAGTAGATAAACTATTAGCAGAGAAACTGCATAAAGAGCATTCTATTCCCATTTATGAAGTTGATTGCAATAGAGCAAAGCTTTCTGCAGGATGGCTGATAGAGAATTCAGGCTTAAAAGGATTTAGAATCGGAAATGTAGGAGTTTATGACAAACACGCTTTAGTTTTGCTAAATTACTCTTCAGCTACACAGAAAGAAATCCTTGATTTTGCTCAGACTATTAAAGGCAAAGTTCAATCAAAGTTCAATGTGCTCCTGAATATTGAACCCATAGTCGTGAATTGACAATAAGCAATTCCTATCACTTGCCTATGACACTTTCTTCAATGTGAGACGCAATTGATTTAAAATCTTTGATTGGGTTGTCAGAGCTTGGCATAATATTAGTAACTATAGGATAAGATTCTCCTTTGAATTTGAGCGAAGTGGCAGCAACATTGGTGATTTTTATAATTTCATAACGCAACTCGCTATTTTTTGCATAAGCAGACAGGTGTTTATCATCAATTAGAGTGAAAATCAAGGTAGAGTTTTCGACTTTCCATTTTCCGGTGATGTTTCCAATTTGGGATGGGCCTTTCATCCACATATAGCTAAAGTTTCCATCCTGAGAAAATACTATGACTTGAGATGGAAAGAGAACCTCTGTTCTGCTTTTGCCGGGAGTGTCGTCGGATTTAATTTTTCCTGATGTAACGGCAAACTTTATAAGTTCTGCCGGAGCTTTTTGAGGCTCGCTCATAGTCCAGTTTGCGTAGATATTATTGGCTACAAGGATATCTGTGTATGTCTTGTCCATGTAGAAATAATTAGCCGAAGCACAAAAACATAATAGAAAGAGTGCCAACGCCAAATACTTTTTTGTCTGATTACGATTCATTAAAAAATCTCCTAGTAAACCCATTCGGTAAGTGGGGCGATTTTATTTGCGCTAGGATACCTTGAACCTGATTTTACCTGGTCAAGAGTAGATACGAGGTCTTCAGACCAGGCATTTATAATCCTTCTATTAGAAGAGTACATAGAGAATCTTTCAGTATTGAACAGAGCAAAAACCCCCTTCTCACGGCTGTCAAATACAGCGACTACTTTATTAGTTACAGAGTCCGTAATAACGATTTCAATGGCTACAGCTCCGCCGCCTTTATCTCCAATATACTGGATTCCCATGCCAAGCGGCTTTGTGAGTATCCAGGTTGGCGCTGGAATATTGGCCAAAGTTCCCAGTACGCCGTCATTAATAACTATCTCTGTGATATAAACATTTATTTTCAATGTGCCAGGTCCAGGTTGGGAGACAAGTTTGAAGTATCGACTTGAACCAAATGCAGAACTAAATGAATCCTGCGCATAAGGCAACATAGTATCTACTACATCCTGGTCAGTATAAACTATATATCCAGTCTTGAAATCATCAAAAGTACCAGGTTCAACAAGCTGATCGCTCATTTTTACCTTCAAGATGGCCTTATTGTATTGTGGTATGGCTTTGTAGTCCATTGCGCCAAACTGGAATCCTGTTGAATCTAACTTGTTATCCATTTTACTTGCGTATTGAGGCGGGATATTTATTGGCGGCGCTGGAACCGTCGAACGCGAAGAGCAAGCAGAGAGAGCTACTGCAGTTATCAGCAAAGTTCCTTTAATGATATTTAAGCAAGTAAAGTGAGTTTTCATAACGCTCCTTTTATGATTTTTAGAATTTATAAATCTATTTATAACACAAGCGACTTTGTTAGTAAAGATGCAATCTATCGAACAAATAAGAATTGTTTGATAGGCTTTTTCAGATACAATGAATTAATCTTTAGTAATGCCAGACTTGCCGTGCGAATTGCAAAATAGCTGACAGGCTTGTGAAATATGGCTATTTATAGTTAATAAACGGCATTCTCGGCGAGGCCTCCATATCATAAATGTAAATAACATTAGGTAGGGCTTTTTGTCGATACTGCCGAAAACATAAGGGATTTTATGGATAGTGATAGATGTAAAACTGTTGATGTTTACTCTTCAGCATTTGGAGGAGAGGGCATATGTCGTATTGACGGAATTGTTTGTTTTGTAGAAGGAGCTTTTGCAGGAGAAAAAGCCGTTATTGAAATTAGCGAAAGGAAAAAGAACTTTTTAAGAGCAAGGGCAGTGGAGATACTTGCTCCTATTCCAGAAAGGATTGAAAGCCTTTGCCCTTTAGCTTACGCTTGTTCTATCAAGGGTTTGCATTGTCACGGATGTGTTTACCAGAGTTTGTCCTACGAAAAGGAAATAGAATTTAAGGACAAACAGTTCTCAGAACTATTAAAAAAGTTTGCCGGAATAGATGCCTCTTTGAAACTTCCCCCGCTTTTTGCCAAGGAAAATCTTTTTTACAGGAACAAGGTAACCCTTCACTGCAGGAATAAGGTAAATAACTCATTTGGGTTTGTGACAAATGATAATTTCACAGTTATTGAAGTTCCGAAATGTTACCTTGCGTGTAATGAGATAAATGATGCTATATCTGGGCTTAAAAATAGCGGCATCATAGATGATGAAGTACTCTTTAGATACACTAAGAAGGACGGTGTGAAAATAATTGCTGCCCAAAAGGCAAAGGATGAGACGGAACTTCTAACAGAGCAGACACTATTTGGAGACTTTCTGGTTCCTGTAACTTCTTTCTTTCAGGTAAATATCTATGCGCATGAAATTATGCTTAAAGAATATGAAGCTTTACTAAAGAAAATCTCACCAGACATGGTTATTGACCTTTATTGTGGTGTCGGAGTTTTTGGAATTATTGCATCCAAATCCGGAATACCTTCCTATGGCGCAGACATGGATTGTGAAGCTATCAGGGTTGCAAAATTAAATGCTCAACAGCATGGGGTTAAAAATATTAGTAGTTTTCTTGCAGGCGATGTTTTTTTATGCGCTAAAGAGATTCTCTCAAAGTTAGGAAAAAAACAAAATTGCGTGGTTTTAGATCCTCCGAGGACAGGTTTGGATAAACAACTTACCAAAATGCTTTGTGATTTACCGATAGATGATATTATATACATATCTTGTTCGGCTGACACCCTTTCCAGAGATCTTAAAATTCTACTTGCTTCAGGATACGAACTTCAGTCCACAAGACTTATAGATATGTTCCCCAGGACGAAACACTTTGAGAGCATAACACATTTAAAAAACCGTAAGAAATAATGAGCATTCCGACTAAAGAAGCATTAGAAACTATTGTAGCAAAATATCTTCCGCAAATTAGAGAAATAAGACAATACCTTCATGCTCATCCTGAACTCTCATATAAAGAATTTAAGACCTCCGACTTTATAAGAGAGCAACTTAAAAATACTGAGCTCGAACCACTTCCTCCATTTCTTGAGACAGATACAGTTGCCTTTCTTAATAAGGATAAAGCCGGTAAGAATGTGACTTTGAGAGCCGATATTGATGCCCTTCCGATACAGGAAGCAACACAATGCTCATACAAGTCTCAAAATGATGGAATTATGCACGCTTGCGGACACGACGGACATATTGCAATGCTTTTGGGTGCGGCAATGGTGCTTTGTGAATTTAAGGACGAACTTAATGGATCTGTAAGATTTGTTTTTCAGCCGGCAGAAGAGGGGTTATGCGGAGGGAGAGATCTGGTTAATGCAGGTGCGTTGAAGAATCCCGAACCCAATGTCGTATTTGGTTTTCACGGTTGGCCTGGATACAAAACCGGGCAATTTATGTCCAAAGCGGGTTCTGTAACTTCAGCCTGCGACCTTTTTACCATAAAAATCTTTGGCAAAGGAGCGCATAGCTCCACTCCAGAGCTTGGCATAGACCCGATTATTATTTCAGCTAAAATCATTGAGGCATTGAAGAATATAGCGACAGACCGTTTTAGCCCGCTTGAGAATGTGCTTGTCTCAGTGTGCAAAATTGTCAGCGGGACGGCATCCAATATCATTCCTGAAACTGCCCAGATGGAAGGTTCAGCAAGATATTTTAATCCTGCTTACGGTCTTAAAATACAAAAATACATGAAGAAAATCATCCGTGGTATCTGCAAAATCTACGGCGCCACTTTTGAGTTTGATTACAAACTCCTTTATATCCCGACAATCAATAACCGAACAGCTGTTGATTTTTCTGAAAAAATTGCTACTAAATACTTTGGCAAGCATTCGTGGACAACTTTAGAAAGACCGGTAATGGGTTCAGAGGACTTTTCTTTCTTCATTAAAAGTTATCCCGGAGCTTTTATTAATATTGGTTTAGGCGAGGATAGTTCGGGTCTGCACACAAACACATTTGACTTCAATGATTTGGTGCTTGCCAATGGTGTAACAATGTTCTGCGCCCTTGCTCTTGAATTTTTGGAAAAGAAGTAGAATTTAAATCAAAATTATGACAATAACTAAAACAAGGTAACAACTATGCCGATGCTAGACGATTATTTTAAAGACAAAAAATCCGGAGTTCTCGATTCCCCTAATGTAGATTTTGAAATAGGGAGCAAAGTCTCAGGAAGAATTATAGCTATAGATTCAAAAAGTGTCTTTGTGGATATTAATGCCAAAAGTGAAGGCATAATTAACAGGGAAGAAGTCCTTGACGCTGAAGGCAATATCAGTGTCGAAGTAGGTGATATCGTGGAAGCCTATTTTGTTTCTGAGAAAAATGGCGAGATAATGCTTACAAATAAGATGACCGGCAAGTTCGTAGCCAAACACATGGAAGATGCTTATTACAGCAAAATTCCTGTCGAAGGCAAAGTGATAGAAGAAAAGAAAGGCGGGTACCTTGTTAAAGTCGCCGGTAAAGATGCATTCTGCCCATATTCTCAGGTGGACATGTATCCGAAAGAGCCAGCATCATATATTGGGAATTCGTACTCATTTGTTATTACCCAGATGACCAAATTTGACACAGTCGTCTCCAGAAGAAAACTCCTTGAAGAATCCAGAAAGAATAGGCTCAGCAAACTGAAAGAAACTCTTAAAAACGGAGATACCATAGACGGGACAGTAGAGAAGATAATGGATTTCGGAGTTTTCGTAAGTTTAGATGGTTGCGAAGGATTCATTCCGATTTCAGAACTTGCCTGGGGCAGAATACAAAACCCGGCAGAGATTGTTACAGTCGGCGACAGACTCACCCTTGCAGTAAAAAACCTTGACTGGGAAAACAACAAGATTACGCTGAGCTACAGATCAGTGCAGACATCATGGGATGATCTTGAAGTAAAATATCCCGCTGGAACTATCCTCAAAGCCAAAATTACAAGACTTGCTGCTTACGGAGCTTTTGCAGAACTCGAAAAAGGCCTTGAAGGGCTTATCCATATTTCAAAACTCGAACCCGGCAGAAGAATCAATCATCCTAAAGATGTCGTATCAGAAGGAGAGATTGTAAGCGTAGTCGTCGAAGGAGTTGACAAGGAAACTAAAAGAATATCTTTGGCCCGTGATTTCTCAGGAGAGAGCTCAGTTTCCGATGCTCAGGAAGGACAAGTCTCCAATGAACCAGTCGGAAAGGGTAAAGAGTATAATGGCATAATAGATGGGATTAAACCTTTCGGCCTTTTCATCAGGCTTTCTGCTCTCGAAAGAGGCCTTCTTCATATTAGCGAACTCAAGAAAGCTCACGGCGGAACAGAACTTAGCTTAAAAATGCTCGATAAGAAATATCCTGTTGGCTCAAAATTACCTGTAATGGTCAAAGATATCAGCGAAGATGGGAAAATCTCCCTTGTGCTGGCAGGTAAAAATGAGAATATGGAGGAACTTGATTGGAAAGAATTTTCGTCAACCAAGAAGTCTGATGGTTCTTCTTTCGGAACAAGCATGGCAGACGCCTTTGGAGACTTAAAGTTCTAATTAAGAATTACAAATTACGAATTACGATCCGTAACACACCGTTTCCACCAGCAGTTTTTGGGAATTATAATTTTCAAAGAGGATTTTCTTATGATTACACAGATTTATTCTTTAAATGCGCCGGAAGAAGCGCTTGCAACCGTAAGGGCCGGCACTGATTACATTGGAGTTAACCCGACTAGTAAAAACACGGGTAAAACTTTTGATGAAGCTCTTGCTTGTTCAAAAGCTGTTTTCGACGCTATCGACGGCAAAGCTGTAAAAGTCGCGATTACTATTGATAACACTCCGGAAGAGAGAACCAGGATTATAGAGACACTGCATCCAGACATATTGCATATTTCAGGTGTACATGATGATGCTACTCAGGAACTTGTGGAAGAGCTGAATGAAAAATACCCTGACATGCAAATCATGCAGGCTATCCCGATGACAGGGCCGGAAGCTATTGAAAAGGCCGTTGCCTTTAGTAAATTTGTGGACTATTTAATTTTGGACTCAGTTTTACCAGGCGTTATCGGAACTGGAGCCGCAGGCATCACACACGACTGGAACTGGAGTAAAGCCATTGTTGAGCAATCAGAGTGCAAAGTCATTCTGGCTGGCGGTCTTGGCCCTGACAATGTTTCTGAAGCCATTCGCGTAGTAAAACCTTTCGGTGTTGATTCTTTAACGCGCACAAATAAAAAAGCGAACAACCGTTCAGAAAAAGATATTGATAAGGTTCGCGCATTTTGCCAAAATGCAAAAAAGACAGCCCAAGAGCTTGGTCTATAATCCATCTAATGGAGGAAACTGCTTCGTCAGTTCCGTTTATCTTCGTATCACTGGCATCTTGCCCGTGGTTTCTGTGGAAATATTTATGATAGGGCAGAAGTTTTAGCCTACCGCAATTTTATGAAGACGGCTTTTTATGTATGTCTGATAAGGCAAACCCTCTTTAGACGCAATTTGTTTTATCTTCTCAAGGTCGGTGCTGTTTATTCTTATTGTAATGCTCTTAGTTTCTTCTTTATATTCAACCGAAGAGTTTGGGAGGAAGAACTTGCCCCTTTCCCCTTTTGAAAAATCATATTCTTTTTTCATATCATTTGTTCCTTATATTGCCCGATTTCTCGTTTTGTTGATTTTCTTGATGAAATTATCCGTATCTCAACATTCTTAATGTCAATTTGTCTATGAGTATGTACGACTGTAAGAACTCTGAGAGCTGAAGACAAACCTATCGTAATCCATCTTTCCTCATTTAAGCTATGTTCCGAATCATAAATAGTAAGCATATTTTCATCTGAAAGAAAAATAGAAGAGGCTTCTTTAAATGAAACATTATGCTTCAGTATATTACTTTTGGCTTTCTCGTTATCCCATACAAAAACAAGATTCATTCCAACCTCGTTAAATTTAACTCATTCTTTCACTAAATCATACTGTAATGTACATACATTGTCAATCTGAAATACTCCATATCAATATAACGATGAAGGCGAAATCATATCATGCCGATAAAAAATTATTGAATTTCATTTAGGTCTTCATCAGGTGGGATTTTTTCTCCAAAGTTCGATACAATAAGTTCTGATAGCTCAGCAACAGCTGTTACACTATCAAATTCACTAGACCAGCGGTAGAAACATGTGTGCATCTTGGTAAGCAGTGGCGGCTTTGACTGAATAAAACATGATACGATATTCGAACGACCTTGGGGTAACATTTTTTTTACATCAGGGAATCGTTTTGCAAGGTATTCTACCATTTTAGGCATTTGAAATTTTGCTGGGTATATCTTTGCTGCTAGATATAGCGCACATACTGATGGGTATTCGGCGTTAAGTGCTTTCTCTCTAATTTTGTTAGTATCTCCTAAGCGAGATAAAGCATCCATAGAATATGGTGGCAAATCCCTGAATGCCTTGAAGTCGGATAGCACAATAAGTTTAAAGCATTCGTTCTCTTTAAGTAAATCTGATTTCAATCGGTCACGAGTGCATCCAGGCTGAAGTGACCATACGATCGCAATATCGAAGCGACCATTATGAGAGAAATCATCTTTGCCATTCGGGCTAAATTTGAATTCGCAACGAAGAGGACGAAATGGACTCTCACTCATGTCAAGTACCATCGCATCTGGGCTTGTTTCGATAGAACCCGATTCATTTAAGACTGGACCAATGTAGGAAAATTTTAGTATCTCTTGTGCAAATGCCGTTGAAAAGAGTTGTCGCAGAGACATTTCATCAATAGGTTTAAAGTTCATAGCCAGTCCTTTTTTAAATTAAGGCAAATTTGCCTAATGATTGAAATTATAGCCAGCAAAATGTAAACCTACTGCCAGATTATAAAGTATTTAAAATAATTCTTAACATAAAATATCAAAGACTGGTTTATAAAGCTTCCTATTTGCTATAATACTCGTACTTATGAGATTTAGAGTGGGATGATTAATCAATGGTTATGGGATAATTCGAGGTGATAGTGTTATGGCTCCAAAAGATATCAAGAGTCCTCTAGAAATATTTCTTAGCTATCGTGCTGCTGCCAAAAGTAAGGAAGCTGCTAGAAATAGTCAAAAAGCAGTAGATATAGCTAAGGAGACAGAAAAAAAAGCGCGCGAAACAGAAGAGAAAATTAATGAGATGTCTAGGAGAGAAAGAGAGCGTGAATCCAGAGAAAAATATACTAGAGAAGTAAATAACTACATTTATACTCAATATCAAGACTTTAAAAATATTCTTAAAAATATTCCAATTGAACGAATTAAAAAATTAGAGTATTTAGTATCTGAAATTTCCAAGGTCAGAATATCAGATGTAACTGATATTAACTATAAGGATCGTTATTATGAAATTATTAGAAATTCTGAAACAGAGCTAGAGGAAGCCAGGAAACAATTACTAGAAGAATGTGAGCTAAATTTTACTAATATAGATACTAAACTAACTCCATCTAACCGTAACAAAATATTCCTAGAAATTCTAAATATTTTATCTAATAAGGCTAAATGCCAAAACATCAACGATTCGATTTACAAGAAAAAATATAGCGTATTGTTAAAACAGCTAAATGAGGCTAGCAAGAAAGCACAAACAGAAATAGAAGAAGACAATGTTGTTTCAGCTGAACAACTAATTTCTGAGATCCTTACAAGTTCAGATCCAGCAAAAAGACTCCAAGAATTAGAAATATTTTTTGCAGAAATTTTTTACAGTATTAAAGCAGATCTTCTTAATACCCCAAAAATCAAAGAGCTCTACAACAATATTAAAAATCAGGAATCGCCGGAAAAAGCAAAAGCACAATCAGAAATAGAAGATAATAAAATTACCTGTGCTGAAAAAACCTTTGCTGAGTTACTCAGCAATTCAGATTTAATAACAAGATTCCAATCATTAAAACTTTTCATTAAGAAAGAATTAAACTATATCCAAGTAGATTTTCTTATTGATCAGGAGCACAAAAACCACTATGATCAACTACTTAAACAGATAGCCCTTGCTAATTCTAAAATTCGAACTAATCTCGGTGAAGAAAATTGGAAATACCTTACACAATTAGAAGCTGATCTTCCTCGTCTAGCACCTTTAGTTACATCTATAAACTCACTTTATGGGGATATAGAAGAATCCAATGATTCTAGGTTGAAATATGGTACTTTAGTTAGCGAATTGGATAATATTTATGAACCTATCCTGAAAGCTCTTAGAACATTCCCGACTTATGGTACAACTTCTGATGTACAGTCTACATTAACTGAGGCAAAAGAATTTATTGCCGAATACAATGACAGAGTATTAATGCTTGAATGTATGATTTTATTAGCAAATATCGATGGAGCTATCAATGAGAAGGAAAAGAAAGATATTTTTAAATTTTGTACGAAAATATTTCTCCCAGACCATGATGTCGAGGATATCATTTCAAAAATCAATACTCCTAAGCCTGTTAACAGTGATTTAAAAGCTAATTTAACAATAAAAATTTATTGTCCTAAATGTAATCAAGAATATGAAATTACTGAAAAATATATTGGGAAAAAAGCTGAATGTGAAAAATGTGATTTTACATTTATTGTTGAATCAGTAGAGCAGCAAAACACTAAAGATGAATGTAAAGGTAATATTTCTAACTTAACAAAGACTGATATTAATAAAGATTTTGTTTTTCCTAAGTACTTGTCGAATGATAATAAAATATTCTTCTTATACTATCTCCGAGAACTAGCTTGTGCTGAAAATGATAAGTCCAAGCAATTTGAAAAGGATGTTTTAATCGAAGCTTGCAGATCTCAAGGAATATTTGATAAGGATATACCTAAAGGATTTTGGCGAAAACTTTGGCCGCTTAAATACGAAAGGAAGCCTATTTTAGAAACTCAGACAAGTCCTTACAAGAAAAATAGCTTTGAAGCAAATAATACTTATAAAGAAGAAACAGCCAATAAATATGAGTTGTTAGAAGCTCGAAAAACACAAACACAATGGTATGACAAGACTTGGATTGTTGTAATTCTTTTTTTTATCTTTTGGCCTGTTGGGCTTTATGCACTATGGAAAAACAATAAAATTTCCAAAAATACAAAAATAGTCGTTAGTGCCATATTCGCTTTATGTGTATTTTTAACAATGATACATCATTACTAGGCGTATGGTTTTTAGTAGTTGCCCGCTTATCGGTACGCTAGGAGTGTACTTTACCAAAAAACAGAAGAATTAGGATTTATTGTGACTGACAACCAGCAACTATCAACTGCCAACCGAACCGCAGACTATATCAGGTCGTTTTGCACGCCGGCTAATCAGACTTTGTCCCGTTTGCTCAAGGAACATTCGGAAAGAGGAGATGTTGTTCCATGTATAGGGGAGGCTGTGGCCTCATTTGTATCGTGGCTTATAAAGTTTACCAATGCCAGAAATGTCATAGAATTCGGTACATGCATTGGTTACTCAACAATTGTTCTTGCCGAAGCTGTTAAATTAAACGGCGGAAAGCTTACAGCTATAGAGTCAGCCAAAAATCATTACAATGAAACTCTCAAGAATCTTCAGGAAGCCGGATTGTCAGAATATGTAACAATGATAAATGGCGATGCTTTGACAGAGTTTAAAAAGCTTGACGGAGAGTTTGATTTTATTCTTCAGGACTCATTAAAAGCTATCTATCCTGCCATGCTTGAAGACTGCATAAATAAACTCAAGGCAGGCGGAATTATAGTTGCCGATGATACTCTCTTTCTTCCTTTGGGAATAGGGCATAAACATGCTCCTTTTATGGATGAATACAACAAGAAGGTTTTTGCCGACAAGAGGCTGGAGAGTTTTATTCTTCCTGTGGGCGATGGACTGACTGTAAGCTTCAAAAAAATTACGAATTAAGAATTACTCAAGGCTGTTGAATTAAGAAATGGTAGGGCGACTTTCTCCGAAAGCGCCGTGTATTTCGGACGGCTGCGGAGAGCCATCCCTACCTTAATTCAATAGACATTGAATTAAGAATTACGAATTATGTTTTTTTAAGTTGGAATTGTTCTTGCTGAAGTGCTGAAATCTCTTTAAGTTTGGCGCTTTTTTCTTCTCCTTCGAGAGTTTTAAGCTGTTTGGTTAGTTCATCTATTTTTTCTTTGAGATGGAAGAGTTTTATAGATCTTATGCAGTCATTGCAGGCTTTGACTCGGGTCTCATTATTTTTATATGGTAGATTTTCCTGGGTAAGAACTTGCGATATTACAGAGAAAGCCGGGTTTTCATTTACCAGCAGGCTTATTTTCTTTTGAATATCTTCCCATTCGCCATTTAGAGTTAGAGAGATAGCAAGATTTAAGACTGTGCCAATCGGCGTCGTGCTAATCATTTCATAGGGAAGGTGCTCTTCTATAATTCTTGCAATTTCTCCGCCGTCCTGTTCGATAATAAGTCTAAGAAGGAGCTTTTCAGCATTGTCTAGCTGTTGATTAGATGAACTAGATTGGGGAGGTTGATAAACAACTTGTTGAGGTTTTTCATCAGAGTGGCTGTTTCTAGTTCTTTGGATGTGCTTCATATGTTCGAAAACAGTATTTTTGGGTAAACTCAGTTTTTCTGAAACGATTGAAGCGTAGGTCATTCTCAATATAGGATCCTGAATTTTGGAAAGCTTGTCAAAAATCTCTGAATGTATATGGCTTTTAACAACTGGTGATGAGATATCCTTACCCTTGGAAAGATGAATAAGCAGATAGTCCAGAAAATCCATGGCATGGGTTAAATATTCCTGAATAGCTTCTTTGCCGGACTTGTTGTAAAGAGAATCGGGGTCTTCTCCATCAGGAAGAGAGATAATTTTTACCTCAATTCCAAGAGGCAGCAGCAGGTCGAGAGCTTTCATTGAGGCATTGATTCCAGCATTGTCGGCATCAAAGCAGAGATAAACTTTTTCCGTAAGGCGTTTGAGCATTTTAGATTGCTCTTCAGTGAAAGCTGTCCCCTGAGGAGCTACGGCATTGGTAAAGCCGGCACGATGCATTGAAATCACATCTATTTGTCCTTCGCAAAGTATTGCAAAGCCTGTATCCTTAATGCTCTTCTTTGCCAGATGATAGGCATACAATACTTTGCTCTTTTTGAAGATAAGAGTTTCAGGGCTGTTTATGTATTTGCCCTCTTTTGTTTCCTTTAGAATTGTTCTTGAACTGAATCCTACGATTTCTCCGTATTCGTCCCAGATTGGAAATGTAATCCTGTTTCTGAACCTGTCGTAGAGTCTTTCTGCTGTTTCGCTCTTCATCACAAGTCCTGACTCGGTCATTTCAGTGGGCGTATATGACAGCGAAGTGAGGAGCTTTGTAATGCAATCCCATGATTCCGGAGCAAACCCAAGACCGAATTTGTATATAATATCATCAGGGATTTGTCTTGAGCGGATGTATTCCAAACCTAATGTTCCTTCAGTTTTGAATAGCCTCTCGGTGTAATATTTAGCGACTACTTTGTGTATGGTGTGGAGTTTTTCTTTGAGCGTCTGTATTCTGGTGTGTTCGGTTTGCGATATCGGTGATGAATTAGTTTCTGGGATTATAACTCCGCATCTATCGGCAAGGGTTTTAACCGCTTCGATAAACGACATGTTTTCCTTGTCCTTGAGAAAGGTGAAAACATTGCCGCCTTTGCCGCATCCGAAACAGTGATAAGTCTGAGTCTCTTTCGATACTATAAAAGAAGGAGATTTTTCATTGTGAAAAGGGCAGAGGCCTTTGAGCCTTGAGCCTGCTTTTTTGAGTTCCGTGTGTGGTGAAATAATATCGGCTATGTCAATTCTGGATTGAACTTCAGAGATAATGTCATCAGGGATGAAACGGCTCATTAAATACCAATTACGAATTAAAAATTATGAATTAAGAACTAGAGATTAGGATTTAATTTTTGAGCTCTTTAAGCCTGCTTGAGAAGTAGTCTCTTTGTGAATCAAAGGCGCTGTTGCTGATTGTAAGTGATATAAATTTTCTGTAGAAAAATTTAGCCTGCTTAGGATCTTTGAGGTAAGAGTCCTTAATGATCCCAAGATTTGCAATGAATATCGGGTTAGTATTATCTATTCTGTAGGCCTTGAGCAGGTACTTGACTGCTGAAGAATAGTCTCTGGAATTAAGGTAGTAAATCCCGATATTATTATAGACTTCTCCCTTATTAGAGTATTGCGGAGTCTGGGCTAACTTAAGATAGAGGTCAAGCGTATTTTTTGTCTGGAGTTTTCCGGCGCATTGAGCGTAAAGAACCAGAGCATCCATATTGTCATTATTCAGATTGTAGGCGTTGCCAAGATATTCGTAGGCTTCTTCATAATTTTTACTATTATAGAGCATCCTTCCCAAACTTAACTGTGCTAAAAAACTGCCTGGATTTCCCTGTACTATGTTTCTTAATGTTCTAATAGCATCATCTGTATTTCCAAGTTTGTCCTGACAAATTGAGTACATGATTTGAGCATCAACATTATTGATGTCTGCTTTAAGCGCCATTTTTGCATAAGACTGAGCTTTGCTCCAATTACCGCTTTTCAAAATAGTATCAACTGACGCTTTCAGCGCGGCATCAGAGTTTTTGACTTGTTTGCCGCAACCTGATAAAATAGCTAAAGATGTTAAAGATAATGATATTACGAGATATTTAAAAAAAGACTTTTTTGTCATGGTCTAACAATTCCTTAGTTTGTTTGTTTTACTTCGAGATTAATTCTATATAAAATAGCAATCTATGCAAAGTTTGAAGGCGCTAAGAAATATTTTTTTAATTAATGTTATGATAAAAGATAATTGACCTTACCTGCGGCCTTGAGTCCATGCCCTGTGAAAATGGAGACAATTTTTTCACTTGTCGGTGCTTTTTTTATAAACTTTCTTAGCCCGGCTATTACTGCTGCTGATGTCGGCTCGATGAAATACCCTTTTCTATTTATAGTAATATGAGCGTCAATGAGTTCATTTTCTGAAACTGTGATGATGTCGCCTGAAGTCTCCCTTATGATTTTTAATATCTGATTTATCCTTGCCGGCTTGCCGATTGCGATCCCTTCTGCGAGGGTCTCTTTCGGAACAGGATTTGGAAGCGTTTTGTACTTAGCGTAAACAGGAGCGCAATTTTCGGACTGAATAGCTATTATTTTTGGCATCCTGGAAATAATGCCTGAATTCTTGAGCTCGCTAAACCCCAGATAAGCACCTATTACGATAGTCCCATTGCCTAGAGGAAGAACCACACTATCAGGCGCCGTCCAGTTAAGCTGTTCAGCTACTTCATAAGCAAAAGTCTTGGTGCCGTGGAAGAAGAACGGATTCCATACATGACTTGCATAGAATTTAGAGTCTGCAAGTTTATAAGTAGCCTCTGCAGTATCGTCGCGTGAACCTGGAACTAAATTGAGTTTTGCGCCGTAGGATTCAATTTGGAAAAGCTTGCTTTTGGAAGTTGATGACGGGACAAAGATATCGCATTTGATATTAGCTTTGGCGCAATATGCGGCGATTGAACATCCGGCATTGCCAGAAGAGTCTTCTACAACTTCCTTTACTCCAAGTTCTTTTGCTTTGCTTATGAGAATTGATGCGCCTCTATCCTTGTATGATGCCGTAGGGAAAAGGTGATCCTGCTTTATCAAAACTTCTTTGCCGTCAATATTTACTTTTGAAAGAGGTGTAAAACCTTCATCGAAAGATACGATGTTTTCATCGTTCTCAATCGGCAGAGCGTCTCTATAGCGCCACAAACCATGATATTGAGATTTGATTTTATTTTTATCGAACTTGGGTTCAAAAACAAGATCAAGGAGACCTCCGCAGTCGCACTTCCACAACTTCAAGGATAATTGATGAGTTTTAGAACACTCAGAGCAGATATATTTTGTTTGCATAATCAATAAACCTGAATGGATTTTAATGAGATTCTAAGTTAGATATTAACTAAAGCAAATAGTTTTGCAAGGATTAAAAAACCGCACTTCAACGGATTTGACCATGCCTGATATAGTTCGCCTCAAGGAAATAGATTCTACAAATAAATACGCAATAGAAAACTTTGATTCTCTCAAAGACAGAACGCTTGTTACTGCCAGTTCGCAAACAGCAGGCAAAGGCAGGCGGATGAAGAACTGGCTTTCCCCTGAAGGAGTGAATCTATATGCTTCATTTGTGATAAAACAAATTAACTTTAATGTCTCGATAAGTTCGTGGATAGGCGGACTTGCCGCACTCTATACAGTGAGAGAAATAGCATCAGAAATTGATAAGTTCTGGATAAAATGGCCAAATGATATTTACTCCAATGACAGGAAGCTTGCAGGAGTACTTTGTGAGACAGTTTCAGATAGCCAGAACCATCCAATAGGTGTTATAATCGGCATCGGTATAAATGTGAATATGACTAAAGAGCAATTAAGTTCCATTGACAAACCAGCTACATCTTTGTGGATAGAAAATGGCATTCACTCAAGCATTGAAATTGTAGGAGAGATTCTTCTTGGCAAGATGAATTATTTCACTAATATTGCCCGAAAGAGCGAAGAAAAACTCTACAAACTCTGGAAAGCTGACAATAAAATTGTCGGCAGGAAGGTTAATGTCGATATCCTGGGCAGGGATCCGATTAGCGGCAAAGTAGTGGATATTAAACCCTGTGGTTCCTTATATCTTATGGATGAAAATGGCGACTTCCATACATTTTATTCCGGTGATATCTCAGTAAAATCCTTTGATAAGTGAAGAGTGAAAAATGAAAAGTGAAAAATTTGAATCTGTATGGTCTATGTCTGCTTCCCACTTGCGATTACCCATTTCCAACTTACATAAGGGGAGACTTCCCCTATGATAATGACAGCCAAAAATCCTGAACTTAATGAAGTCAGAATCCAGACGACTAATTTCTTCGGGGCAGAAACCCCGCTTGTAGATGCAGAAAAACACGGTGGAAGAAAGTACGAAGAACGCCCTCAACAAAAAGAGATGGCGCAATATGTCGCCGAAGCTCTGATCGCTTCAGAGAATCTATGCATTGAAGCTCCGACCGGTGTAGGAAAGAGCTTTGCATACCTGATTGCCTCCATATATTATTCACTCAAGAAGAAGAGGCCTGTTATCGTATCTACCGAGACTATAAATCTTCAGGAACAGCTTATTAATAAAGATATTCCGATTTTAAAAGAGCTGATGGGAGTCGAGTTTACTGCATGCCTTGCAAAGGGCAGGGCAAATTATGTATGCAAAAGAAAACTCGATTTGACTACAGGTAACAACCAGGGCGAATACCTCCCGAACAATTCTATGGTTCCTGAAATTGTAAGAATATCCAAGTGGGCGGAAACAACCTATGACGGGACATTGGCAGATTTGGGTTTCGACCCGCTTCCTGCCACATGGTCGTGCGTATGCTGTGAAGTAGTAAACTGTTTTGGCCCTAAGTGCAAACAATATAGAAGTTGTTTCTATTGGTGCGCGCGCAAGCAGTGGGACAAGACAAATATCGTCGTAACCAATCACGCGCTTTTCCTTTCTGATGTGAAAATGAAGATGGCTGATGAACTTGAAGGTGGTATCCTGCCAGCATATTGCGCCGTAATAATAGATGAAGCTCACCAGCTCGAAATGAATGCGGCAAAACATTTGGGAGTAAGGGCAGGGGAAAGCGGTATTTTTAATATGCTCAATAAGCTTTATAACTCATCACACGCCAGAGGTTTGCTTATGAGACCAGGCAGTGAGGCTATAGAGCTTAGGCAGATTGTTACTGCGACATTCGATTATACCAAAGCCTTCTTTAATTCACTCAGAGAATACATGCGCAATTTTAATGAGAAAGAGAAGCGAATTCTTAAACCTAACATAGTTCAAGATGTTCTGACTGGACAACTCGGCCTTCTTGAACGAAAACTTGATGAATATATGAAACTCCAGGAAGATGCTGACTATAAGCTCGAAATAGCTTCACAGCTCGTCAGATGCAAGGAATACACTCAGGCTGTATTTGAATTTGTCATGATGAGAGCCGAAGAGAGCGTTTACTGGATTGATGTCGAAGATAATGCCCAGAAACAGAATGTAACATTGAACTACTCTCCTCTGGATGTAGCGAAACTTCTGAAAAAATATCTTTTTGATAAGGAATATCCGGTAATCCTCACATCAGCCACTCTCTCTGTCGCTCAGAAACTTGATTTTTACAGAGGAAGAACAGGTTTTTCGGGAATAGAAAAGATACTGACCTCTCCTTTCGACTATGCGAATCAGGCAAAAGTTTATATCTCAAAATCAATCCCTGATCCGATGGATTCTCAATTCGAACCCCAGTTAGCAGAATACATCAAGAAGTATGTCGAGAAGACTTCCGGTAAGGCATTCGTCCTATTTACTAGTTACAGTCTTCTTTCCAAGATGAAGGAGAAAACTGCTGATTACTTTGAAGAGAAGGGAATCCAGCTGCTTGTACAAGGTGATGGGTTATCGCGGTCAAAAATGATTAAAATTTTCAAGGATGATATTGATTCAGTTATATTCGGGACGACAAGTTTCTGGATGGGGGTCGATGTTCCTGGTGAAGCTCTGAGTAATGTTATTATAACTAAACTTCCATTCTCTGTTCCTTCAGAACCGCTTATAGAAGCAAGGCTTGAGAAAATTCAGAAAGATGGGAAAAATGCTTTTATGGAATACTCACTGCCCGAAGCTGTTCTGAAGTTCAAACAAGGCATAGGCAGGCTTATAAGAAGCAAAACAGATAAAGGAATCATTGTAATACTAGACCGCAGAGTTATTTCAAAACAGTACGGCAAAATCTTCCTAAATTCTATGCCGCCATGCCCCGTTATCATCGAGTAGGCAATCTCCAAAGCATTGCTAGAGGCTTATTTATTGATATTATTTTTGAGGTGATTTTTGTGAATGTACTTTTGATATAAGAAAATAAGTATCTGCTTTAGAAAAAGAAGATATTCTTTAGTGTTTAGTTTGCTAGAACTGTGCTCTCTAGATCTGAATACAAAAGGAATTTCTTTTGTTTTTAAGTATTGCCCCTTTACTAAGATCTCTAGCAATATTTTATAACCTGTAGATGTGAGAGTAACCCCATTTAAAACCTCTCTATGCAGAAAAAAGTAGCCTGATAATGGGTCTGAAATATCGGCAACAAGTTTTGCCAGCCATACACCAATTTTGGAGATTATTTTGCGGTCTAAACGCCAATCTTCTACAGAGCTAGACTTTTGGAATCTGCTACCTATTGATATGTCGTATTCTTTTAATGCATTTATAAGTTCAGCTATTATTATCGGGTCATGACTCAAGTCGCCATCCATGACTCCAAGGTAGTCTCTGTCAGAGAGAGCAAAACCTTCCATGACTGCGCTACCAAGCCCCATCTTGCTTTCACGATGAATTACTTTTACGGGATAGAAAGTAGTCATCGTGTCTGCTATTTGACCGGTGCCATCTGGGGAGTTATCATCGACAATGATTACTTCAAGGTCAATTTCGTGGAAAGGTTTAATGACTTCAAATATTTCTTTGAGAAGTAAAGGAATATTTTCCCTTTCATTATAGGTAGGGATGATTAGTGAGACCTGGCACATTTAATGTATATATTAAGAGTTATTTTACTTAGATATATGCTATTTTAAAATTCATATTTTGCAATCCTATTACTTAACTTAACTATAATGCGAATATAGAATATGATATGGTATTTTACTTGAAATCTATTTTGAATATGTAGGAGCTAGAATTGGGGCGTATTTTTGAAGTAATTGGAATTCTATTTAACACTAAAAGAAATATTTTAGTGACTTGTATTGTCATATCTATTATTGCTGTATTTATAGTGTTTATATCTCCAGGTATGGGGGACTACAGAGCATATCAAGACCAGTGGCAATTTTTTTTAGATGGAGGAAATCCGTGGAATTTTGGTATAGCAAATTCCAGAGATTTTAATGCATATGGTCCTTTACATAACATTATGGCTTACTTTTACGCTGTAAATCCTAAATTTCCAAAATTTATTCAAGTATTAAGCGCCTTATTGGCTACATTCTATTTACTAAGGCTAGCTGGCAATTCCAATCTTGAAAATATAGATAAATTAAAATTGGAAATTTTCTTAATCCTTAACCCTTTGTTATGGATTTTTTTCATCTACCTTGGATTTCATGATGCTTTAATAGGGTCACTATTTCTGTTTGGAATAGTGGCTTATGATAATAAGAGATTCATAACATCTTCTCTCTTATTAGGGGCAGTTACGCTATACAAATTCATTCCTATATTTATACTTCCATTCCTATGTCTAAAAAGTAGAAAATTGAATTGGAGATTCTCATTGTCAATATTTGCTTTTCTAACTTTAGGATTTGGTATTAGCTATTGGACTTGGGGAAAGAGAATCTTTGATCCTATTTTGTTCGGCGCGAAGAGGGTATCTCAATCTGCTTCAATTTTTCGTATTATTAGGGGGGAATTTAAGCCATTACATTTTTTGGGAATAGACAACCTTGACTACTTAAGTATTTACCTTGTGTTGTTTTCGTTATTTGTCATATTTGCTTTTTATCTGGTTTACAAAATTGAATTGCGACAGGTCATAATATTGTCTATTTCATTTGTATTGTTGTTTTATAAAATAAATCACATCCAGTTCTATTTTTCATTGATGCTTTTACTAGTTTATTTTTTAATCAAAGAATATAAAATTATAAAAGAATTATCGCCTAATTTGTTAACTTGCATAAAATGTTTTCTACTTTGGCTTTCTTTTCTAGTAGTCATGTGGGCTTGTGCGGGGGCGAGAAGAGAATTCTTTCATTCGATTATTGGTTTGCCGACTTTTATAATTCATCTTTGGATGAACATAGCATTAATTGTTTTTATTGTAAGAAGTTATAAAGCGCTAAAACTCTTTTAAACTTCTCTAAAGGGTAAACCCTGGCTTCTTAAGAGATAGATTTGGATTGTAATAAGGATCGCCGTTTTTCAATATTTCGGCATGCCTTTTTCGCATATAGTCTTTTTCATATCTTCTTTGCTCTTTAAGCTTCGAACCGCGGGAAACAGATTCATAGTGATATAGTTTGCAATAAGGAGTGTAAATATTCAGATAACCTTTTTCCCTTAACCTCAAGCAAAAATCTATATCATTACATGTAATTGCTAAATTTTCTTCATCTAGGCCACCTATTTCAAGGTAGTGTTTCTTTTTAACCATTAAACACGCGCCAGTTACAGCGCTTAGGTTTTGTATATGATGAGGCCTGCCGTGGTATCCTCGCTTACTTATTGGTTGTTTATTATGTGGATGAGCCGATACCCCTTCTAATCCTATAATTACACC
>Ga0194039_1000034_pt1 | contig 85914 bp, 103 predicted proteins | sample JunL228m_MetaG_FD_148679 | JGI IMG/M metagenome (GOLD analysis project Ga0194039, IMG submission 148679) | Anoxic zone freshwater microbial communities from boreal shield lake in IISD Experimental Lakes Area, Ontario, Canada - Jun2016-L227-8m | ecosystem: Environmental > Aquatic > Freshwater >...
CGATGTACCCGTTTTTATCCTCATCGACCGCATTTCCGGGGACCTCTTTTGTATTCTTCCAGATATTTCCCGATAAGTCAGGGTGATTGTAATCGACACCCGTGTCAAGGACTGCAATGACCACAGTCCTCGAACCGGTCGTCTTAGCCCATGCCTGCGGTGCACTTATTTCCGATATAGCCCACTGCTGGGAGAATAAGGGGTCATTTGGGGTTGTATACAAATTAATTGCCTCTTCGTTGTTTCTTGTGGGTAGATAACCTGAACGTAGGATATCAACAAATGAAATCAAAAGACAATAAAACATTAGAATTGAAAAATCGGCCTAAATATTAGAAATACGATTGAACAATTGAGTCAACACGCATTGAACCACCGCCAGGGCGTCCTTCGGGGGCGGCGGAACTCTCTTAATAGGGGTTTGGGGCGAAGCCCTATCAATTCATTTTTTTACACACTCAAAGTTACCCACTCATAAATAGAATAGCATACAGCCATTTCTTTTTACCCCGGTTTGTATTTTACTGCAATTTAATTTTCAGAAATGTTGGTTGATTCATCCATTCCAGTAAATGTGGGTCATCCTAAATAGGGGAGAAGGACCACGATAATTTGAGAGGGAGAGTAAATAGAGCAGTTGATCACACAATGTCCGCGAAATACTGCTCCATCCGGCGGAAATAAAACACCCCGCTGACCAGGAGAGCAATAACCACCCCTAACGAAATAAAGATCATCATGGAAGGGGGATTTGTGCCGAGCAACGCCCACCGGAACCCTTCAATCACCCCGGTCATTGGATTCAGTGCGTAAAGAAACCGGAATTGCTCGGGGACCATGCTTGCCGGGTAGACAACTGGTGATGCAAACATCCAGATCTGGATCAGGAACGGTACGGTATACTGGAAATCACGGTACTTGACATTCAGCGCTGACAGCCAGAGGCCGACTGCAAGCGACGTCATCATGGCAAAGACAACCAGCAGGGGAAGGAATATCACGTTGATTGTCGGCACAAATCCATAATACGCCATCATGATAATGAGAATACCAAATGCGACACAAAAATCAACAAGTGGTGACATGATACTTGCCGCCGGCATAATCAGCCGGGGGAAGTAGACTTTTGTCATGATACCTGCATTGCTTACCATGCTTATCGTCGACCGCGTCATCCCTTCTGCGAACAAGGTCCATGGAAGCAACGCGGCGAGCGAGAATAACGGGTAAGGGACACCGTCTGAAGGTATTTGTGCCAGCCCTCCAAAGAACAGGGAGAATACTACCATCAGGAATAACGGTTGAATAATTGCCCAAGCAATACCGAGGCCAGTCTGCTTGTAACGGAGTTTTACATCACGCCAGGTAAAGAAGTAGAGAAGCTCGCGGTATTCCCACAACTCCTTAAAATCTACCGGCACCCATTTCCTGGGAGGACGGATAATGATTGTCGGGACCGGGGCTTCAGGTGAGCCCGGGGCCATCGCTTCAGCAGTGGTCGTTTCCACGTGAGTCCGCCTGAGATCTATTGCTCATGTACCAGTCTATTGTTGCCTTCAGGCCCTCTTCAAATGAGGTTCTGGCCTCGAAGCCAAATTCCTGCTTTGCCCGACTCACATCGAGGCATCGGCGGGGTTGACCATCAGGTTTACTGCTATCCCAATGAATCTTCCCTTCAAATCCAGTGAGTTTTCCAATAAGAGTGACAAGTTCTTTAATGCTGATCTCCCTGCCTGCACCAATATTAACCGGATCGGGTTTATTGTAGTGTTCAGCGGCAAGGACAATAGCACGGGCACAATCGTCCACATATAGAAATTCCCGGGATGCCGCACCTGTACCCCAGATTTCAACAGTCCTGTGATTGTCTTCCACTGCTTCAACAAATTTTTTTATCAGCGCCGGAATTACATGGGAGCTTTCAGGGTCGAAGTTATCACGTGGGCCATAGAGGTTTACCGGGAGAAGATATATCGAATTAAACCCATACTGCTGGCGATATGCCTGGGACTGGACGAGGAGCATCTTCTTGGCAAGGCCATAGGGTGCATTCGTCTCTTCCGGATATCCATCCCAAAGGTTCTTTTCCTGGAATGGGACGGGGGTGAATTTCGGATATGCACACACGGTACCGAGGACCACACATTTTTCAACCCCTTCACGGTGTGCAGCCTCAATTAACTGGATTCCCATGATCGCATTGTCATAAAACAGGAGCGCAGGGTACTTCTGGTTGAAGCCTATTCCACCAACACAGGCTGCAAGGTGGATCACCACATCTTTACCCTTTACAGCATCTACACAATTCTCCCATATCCGGAGATCGGTCTCATGACTTCGTGGGATAGAAACTTGTTCCTGGCTCACCCCTTTCTGGAGAAGCTGCTCTACGATACTGGACCCGAGAAATCCGGCTCCACCAGACAGTAAGATTTTTTTATTGTCCCAGAATGTCATGCACCAGCACCTATTATAGAATTGATCTAAAATTTCCTAAAAATATATTGTCTTCAGGTATTATCAACTATTTCTTCATAGAAGTCAAATTCAATCTTTCTTCCACCACTTGCCAGGGAATTTCCTGGCAAGGATCCCGGCACCTTTGCCGAGCGGTTCAATTCCAAGTGCCCGGACATCTGCATCGACTATGATTTTCACCGGGTCATGGAATTTGATCTTCGTCACGATTATCCAAACAATTCCTCGGTTAATTGTTCACGGCTTATCTTCTGGTGTTCTGCAACATCCTTAAGAATTCGATGCAATGTACCAACACTTAGAGGTTTGTGGCGGGGAATCGTGAGGTCATGCGTTTTTCCGGCAATGACTGCGGAAAGACGTTGATGGCTGCCAGTCTGGTGAACGATATGATAACCATACCGGTAAATAAGGCGGGCGAGTTCATCGCCATCTATATGTCTGGGCAGTCTCATACAGCCATCAGTTCTTCTTTTACCTGGTGAAGCCTGATCAGGCTGGGTCGATCCTCGGGTTTGAAATGGCAGGACACCGCATCATGAACCATTTCTTTTAGTTCTTCATAGGTATCCGCTTCTGTGAAGATAGAGAAATTTAATGATCGCGCCTCGTAACCACCTTCGGGTGATTCTTCGACAATAAAAATAATTTCGCTGTTACTGTAATTCCCCATTGCGAGATTCACTCCTTTTCCTGTATATACGATGGCCAGGTTCATCAACTTTTCAGAGGACCCCTGACCAACTGGCACAAAATCTACTATCTTAATCCTTCTTCCACCATTTGCCGGGGAATTTTTTCGCAAGGATCTTGTCACCTTCACCCAGGGATTCAAGTCCGAGTATCCGCACATCGGCATCAACCATGATTTTCACCAGGTCATGGAACTTAATCTTTGGTTTCCAGCCAAGTTTCTCATTTGCCTTCCTCGGGTCTGCAATCAGTACATCCACTTCGGTCGGCCGGAAATATTTCGGGTCAATTTTAACAAATTTATCGACGTCGAGCCCTGCATACTCAAAGGAAGCATCAACAAACTCCTGGACAGAATGTGTCTCCCCGGTCCCAACAACATAGTCATCAGCCTTATTCTGCTGCATCATCATCCACATGCATTCTACATATTCAGGTGCGAACCCCCAGTCCCTCTTCGCCTCAAGGTTTCCGAGATACAGATATTTATCCTTTTTCGCAAGAAGTCGTGCGATACTCCGTGTGATCTTCCTTGTAACAAAAGTCTCTCCCCGGCGAGGGGATTCATGATTGAAAAGGATCCCGTTAGAGGCGAACATCTGGTACCCGTCACGGTAGTTCTTCGTCATCCAATAGGCATACAGTTTAGCACACGCATACGGGCTCCTTGGCTGAAAATTAGTTTCCTCGTTCTGTGGAGGACATGCAGAGCCATACAATTCACTACTCGAGGCCTGGTAAAATTTCACCTCATTGTTACTACTACGCCGTGCGGCTTCCAGAATCCTGGTTGTCCCCAGACCAGTTACATTTCCGGTATATTCCGGCGTGTCAAAACTGACCCTGACATGGCTCTGGGCACCAAGGTTATAGATCTCATCCGGCCGGATATTGTACATTATGGAAGAGAGTTGTTCAGAATCAGACAGGTCACCATAATGCAAAAAGATCTTTGCTTCAGGGTCATGGGGATCAAGGAGAATGTGGTCAATCCTGCCAGTGTTAAACGAGGAGGACCTCCTGACGAGCCCATGCACTTCGTATCCTTTTGAAAGGAGAAGTTCGGCGAGATACGACCCGTCCTGCCCAGTTATACCTGTAATTAATGCCTTCTTCATCGGATGTCACCGGAATAGTTATACATATATGAGATTTGGAGCATATCAAACCTCCATCTTGGATTGATCATGGCGGTTTCTGAATACTCCACCTGAAGACGTGGAGTAGTGTTTTTAAATTTCAATCGGGGAATACCAGGCTGAAAAACCGCTTTCTTTTCATTCAGATTTTTAACGGTTTTTACAACACAACTGCTCCAGACCCAAACGATCATATTGTCCGGGGTATTGGGGGGTGTTCGCGGATTATAGTTAAAATTTAGCCGGATGGGTAGGCACTTAAAAAAATCGCGAGGAGTCAGATATCACGGTGAGCTTCCAGTTTAAATCACGAGATTTGAGTTAACTCTAGTAGCTTAGCCAGAATAGGGTAATATTTGGGGCGTTTATCCGCCTAAGGCGGCGTTAGATTACCTGATTCAATGCTAAAGTATACCTGCCATTTCTGATGAGTATCAACGTGGAGCTAAAGGGGGCGGATTATCCGTTATTTCTTAAATACCCTCCATTTTGCGTATATTATTTAATATCCTCAAAATAAAGATTGATTATCAGTAAATACGCCCAAATTATCGTTTATTTTATTGTTCCGGAAATAGGTATTCCTTTTTCAGGGAAAATCATCCATGGGAGTTAACTGGAGGTTATTCTGATGGATTCGGGGATTAACCTCGTTTAAATAAGCTCACAAATGTTCAATAAATGCAATAGCGATATCAGGATCACAATAATACAGCACGATCCATTTATGTACCAGATTTAAGGGTCCCTGGACATGATAATTGAAAATCTCGCTGAATATGCAGAAACAATTAAAAAGAATCGGATAATATTTCTTCTCTGGTTGATACAATGAGTACGGTAAACTCAACTTCTGGATGGTCAAAGGAATATGAGGCGTTACTAGTACTTCGGAAACTTAAAGGCATATCACATATCCAGAGATTTGAGAAGGTACAGTTATCATCTTTTACAGGTCTGCGGCTTGTGGAGAAGCAAATCCGGATTCGGATCTTGACATCTGCATATATTTTGAAGGTATAAATGACGAAACATCCCGTTTCCGTTTCGAAGTCCTTTCACAAATCGGTGGTGACAGGTTTGATGTACAGATCTTCCAGCAACTGCCTTTGTATATAAGAATCCAGGTCCTGAATGGGGTCGTACTCTTTTACCGGGACCTGCCGTTTGTGTATGAAACCGCCGTCTTAACAATAAAGGAATTTGACTCCTTCAAACACAGGCTTTACGATTATACCGGCTAGGCATTGATATCATGAAGCGGTCACATGTAAGAGATGATATCATCAGGATTAGTTATGCGGGTTTGAAGACAGTCGTGTATTCTCACTTCTGAACAAACAAGTGGGCGAGTTTTCTGAATTTATTGAAGAAATTGAATGTATCTTTAAAAAAATTCCTGATTGTTTCTTGCATTTCCGATGGTTTCAAAAAGCCAACAAAAAAGATCCAATGATCCGGATCGTTACTCCACCGTTACACTTTTCGCAAGGTTCCTTGGCTTATCAATGTCTCTTCCCAGTGAATCAGCAGTCCGGTACGCAAGGAGCTGTAATACCACCGTCACCATAAGCACCTCTTCCATCAGGCCACCTTTGGGAAGCCCGATATAGACATCAGCAATATCAGCAAGTTCATCATCACCGACAGTCCCGATCACTACCACGGGTGTCCCTCTTGCCTTCATCTCCTTGATATTCGAGACCATTACCCCATAGGTAGCACCGGGGGTGCATATTGCAACCACGGGTGTCTTGGGTGACAACAGTGCAAACGGCCCGTGCTTAATCTCTCCTGCAGCATATCCCTCGGCATGGAGGTAGGATATCTCCTTCATTTTCAGGGCACCTTCGAGCGCAACCGCGTAGAAGGGACCCCGTCCGACAAAGAATATATGCTCAGCAGCGTTGCAGACCTGGACAGCACTATTCAAATCAAGGAGCAATACCTCTTCAACCGCCCGGTTAGCACGAAAAATCACTTCAGAAAATTTTCCACCGGAAAGCTGGTTGACACACTGCATCAGGACTGCGAGCTCTGCTATAAACGATTTCGTTGCCGCCACGCTGATCTCAGGACCGGCACGCATGTACAACGTTTCATCAGCGACTCTTGTTACCGTACTCCCGAGGACATTCGTGATAGCGAGTGTAGGGCAGTTATGGGCCTTCGCCGTTTTCAGGGCTGCAAGCGTATCTGCCGTCTCCCCCGACTGGGTGATCCCAATCACCATCTCTGTCACCGGGGGAGTGAAATATTTGAACTCTGACCCAAGCTCCAGCCGGACAGGGATATGACAGGCTTCTTCAAGCAGGTACTTGAATACCATCCCGGCATAGTAGGATGTCCCGCAGGCGACCACCATCATACCCTTACACTGGGCGAAACTATCAGGAATATTCCCCATTGATCGAATGGTATCTGAAAATACCTGGGGTTGCTCGTAGATTTCCTTCAGCATAAAATGTTTGAAGCCGCCTTTTTTTGCGTCCCCGACTGACCAGTCGATCAGCTCGACCTTTCGGGAGACCTCTGCCCCACCGGAGAAAACAAGGGCATTATCAGGGGTGATTACGGCAATATCCCCGTCTTCGAGGAACATCACGCGTTCAGTATGATAAAGAAGCGGGGTCATGTCAGATGCGGCATACATCTCGCCATCACCAACACCGAGGACCAGCGGGCTGCTCTCCCGGGCAGCAATGATACGGTCATCCCCTTCGGCCATCACAAGGAGGGCGTACGAGCCTGAAAGTTTAGGGAGTACTGCCTTCATCGCCTGAAGGAGATCCCCCTCATACACCTCCTCAAGAAGGTGGGCAATTACTTCGGTATCTGTTTCGGAAGAGAAGGTATGCCCCCTTGAGATAAGGTCTCTTTTTAATTCGGAATAATTCTCAATTATCCCATTATGAACCACCGCAATCCGTTTTCGGCAGTCCAAATGCGGGTGTGCATTGACATCATTCGGGACACCGTGGGTAGCCCAGCGTGTGTGCCCAATCCCCATTGTACCCTTCAGCATCGACGCCGCATTTTCCGCCTCTGAAATCCTTCCCTGCCGTTTGTAACAGTCTATTGACTTCCCATTACTTCTTGTTGCAACCCCGAACGAGTCATACCCCCGGTATTCAAGTTTTTTTAATCCTTCCACCACAATAGGGGCGGCAGGCCTATACCCGATATACCCGACAATGCCACACACGCTATATCACCAGGGTGTTGTCAGGAATGGTAACCCCCGACAGGTCCCTTTGCTCATGCCCGACAATGACTCCGTTGCCGATGATACTCCCGCGAATCGTGCTGAAAGCTGAAGCACTCACCTGGTCACCAATAATCGCCCCGAAAGAGACTTTTACCATGCACCCTTCTATCTCAATAACACTTTCACGGGATCCAATCCCGGTATGGTCTGACAACCTCGTTCCTTCACCGATCACGCTATCGGTAACACGGGAGTGAGAGCCGATTGACACATCGTCCATAAAAAGACAATTACTGATGTAGCTGAAAGGCTCGATTTTTCCCCTAACACCAATACTTGTGTTGGGCATAATACAGCAGTGAGCTCCGATCTCAGAATCCTTACCAATCACAACAGGTCCGGTTATAACAGTATAGGGGCCAATAACCACCCCTTTCCCGATACTCACGGCACCCAGGATAATAGCAGATTTGCTGATCGTTCCGTTTTTTTCTGGATCAAGACCACAGAGGAGCCTTTCATTCATACGGATCAGGTCCCACGGGTACAGGGCGTCCTGCCAGTCTTCTGCGTTGACTGCGCGTATTTTTACCCCGTCTCCAATCATGCAATCGATCGTCTCTGTCAGATCATTGCTCTTAATATAGCGAAATACATCACGAGTTAGTGAAAAGATCCCGGTGCTGACCGTAAATGATGGAGAGTGCTCCGGCTTTTCCACAATTTCAGTCACAAATCCGTCACGTATAAGGACCACCCCGAAATTAGAGGGACTTGGATGATCTTTGACAAGCATCGCATTTTCTGTTTTAGCAATCTTTGCAATAGAGAACGGGTCGATATAATTGTCACCCGGGAGCAGGAGAAAGTTACCCGTTATCAGGGGTTCAGCACATTTCAATGCATGTGCAGTCCCAAGTTGTTTTTGCTGGACCACAACCTCAATACCCGGGTCAAGTTCGTTCAGGAACCGGGTCACCTGTTCTTTCCGGTACCCGACAACCACGATGATATCCCTGATCCCGGCCTCGTTCAACGCCCGGATTGTATATTCAATAATTGGCCGGTTCGCAACGGGTATCAGCCCTTTCGGCCTGCTTTTTGTGAGGGGCCGGACCCGCGTTCCTTCCCCTGCTGCCAGAATAACTGCCTGCACGTGACTCCTCCTATTTCACCTGTGAATCTTCACCGATAAATCCTTCAAGGAACGAATGGGGTGCGATTTTTGTATTCGCCCCTACAATGGTCCCGACATTCAGCGAACAATTTATCCCGAACTGTACCCCGTCACCGACAACAACACCGAATTTTTTCAGGCGGGTGTCCTTCCCCCGCACTTTGACAGTAGCACGGTCATGACGAAGGTTAGCCACCTTCGTCCCGGCCCCGAAGTTACACCTGCTCCCGACAACACTGTCCCCCAGGTAGTTGAAGTGGGGAATTTTCGTATCTGCCATGATAATAGAGTTTTTTATCTCGGTTGAATGTCCGATATGACAGCCATCACCGATCGAGGTCGAGCCACGGATATAAACATGAGGACCGATACTGCAATTTTTACCAATTGCACAGGGACCTTCGATATAGGTCCCGGACTTGATGACACTCCCTTTCCCTAGAGAGACTTTGCCGTGGATAGTGACTCCACCTTCAATTTCTCCCTCGCAGGAAGGCTCCATCTCATCAAGCATCGATGTATTTGCTGTGAGAAGGTCCCATGGATACCCGACATCCATCCAGTACTGCAGGAGGTAAGCGTGAAGTTGTTTCCGGTCGATTAACACGGCCAGCGCATCAGTGAGTTCGAGTTCGCCCCTTGATGAGACCTGCACTTCACCCACGAGTTCGAAGATCCCGGGATCGAAAAGGTACACCCCGGCATTGATCATGTCACTTTTCGGATGCTCGGTTTTCTCTTCCAGGGCTGTAATCATTCCACCCTCTTCAATGACCACGCCATAGTCCTTTGGATGATCTGAATGGAATATCCCCACACAGGGGGCTGTTCCGTTGATAATCTCACGGATGTCGCCTGTTTTCAGGACCATATCACCATTCAGAAGCAAAAATCTTCCTTTTATAAGTCCCCTGGCAGTATTGAGCGCGTCAGCTGTCCCCATCTGCGTCCTCTGGGTGACATACCTGATTGCTACCCCAAGGTGAGAGCCGTCAGAGAAATGGTGCCGAATCTCCCGTTCCCCGTATCCGACGACAAAAATAAATTCGTTGATCCCGGCATCCCTTGCTGCGATAACAAGGTGCTCAACCATCGGCCGGTTCCCGATGGGGAGCATCACCTTTGGCCTTGAAGCAGTTAGGGGCCGCATCCTCTTTCCTTCTCCGGCCGCAAGGACGACGCATTGCATAGATATACCGTTATCCTGGTGGGTTAAGCAGTTTTCCCTTTCCGGACAAGGTCCTGGCCCCGCTCCATCATCTCTTTCGCTTTCTGGATCGTCCTTCCTTCCGCAGTAAACCTGATTTTGGGTTCAGTACCGCTGGCCCGGACCAGGCACCAGCCATCTTCGGAGGACAACCGTATACCGTCCGTCGGGTTATCTGCACCTATCGCCAGAAGGACCTCGCGTGAGTCAGGCCTGTTCACAGATTCCCGGATAACGGGGTAATGAGGCATCGCATCAAGGGTATCAGCAATGTCCCATTCACTCGCAATTTCACAGAAAAGTGCTGCAGCAAACGGCCCGTCGGGACAGTAAGACTGTTTTGGAAAGATCCAAGCGCCGGAAGGCTCACCTCCAAATTCCCCCCAGGAAAGGAGCTCTTCTGATACAAAACTATCCCCGACTGGCGTCCTTCTGACCTCTGCCATTTCTTCAACAGCCATTGAGGCATCCACCGTGGTGACGACTTTCTTCGCTCCGAGGTAGGATGTGAAAAGCATAAGGAGGTGGTCCCCGTCGACGTAACGGCATTTTTCATCGAAAGCCATCATCCGGTCGGCGTCACCATCATGGACAATGGCAACCTGCGCACCGGTCGTCTTCATCATTCCCGGGATGAATTGAAGGTTGGATTCTACTGGCTCGGACGGTCTTGCGAAATAGCCTGAAGGATGGCAATTGATACAGACGGGAGTAACACCAAGACCGGAAAGAAGGCCGGGTGAAACAGTGCTCCCAGCCCCGCAACCGCAGTCAAGGACAACCTTTAGTTCATGACTGACATGCACATTATCGAGGATTGAATCTGTATAAGGGGTAATTGCATCAATAGACGACAGGTCCCCCTGTTGGGCCCAGTCAGACCGTTGAGCGTTTTCAATATCCCGGGACAGATGTTCCTGCTGAACCCTGGTAAACGAGGACCCGTCAGGATTGAACAATTTAAGGCCGTTGTACTCTTCTGGATTGTGGGAAGCGGTCACCATACAACCTGCATCCGAATTTCTCGTATTGTAGGCGACCACGGGTGTTGGCACTACACCACAGGATTGTATCGACGCACCATTCCCGATACAACCTGCGATAAAAATATTTGATATAATATCACTTGTTCTCCGGGTATCCATCCCGGCTACAACATTCTTTGCGGTCGCAGATACTGCAACTCCGGCACGGAGTGCAATTTCAACAAGTTCCAGGGAAAATTTGCGCCTGATACCGGACGAGCCAAAAAGCATACATTGTTTCTTCGTCAGAACAAAAAAAGATATTCTGCGCGGGGGATTCTCCGGATCCTCGATCCATCATTTCAAAGTTACTCCACTTTTCTCCTGTTTTTCTCTTGTACTCCAGATCGCTCCCGGACATTTATTATCCCCTCTGACAATCTATTGAACAACAACGAGGATGCTTATGCCCGAGCCATCACCACGAATGAATATTATTATCGGAACACAGCGCTAGTTACCTCTGATGCAGAGCAGGCAAACATCGCAGGTACGCTGAATATTCCGGTTACCATGATTTAATTTCAGGATTCATTTTTCAGGATCCTGAGGACGAGGAGGTCCTCATCATACACACGTCTTTTTGCTGCGATCTCAACCTTGTATGACAGTTTCGCAAAAATCTCAATAACCGCCTCTTCCCCGGTAAGCGACGATATAAGCAATAGAACTCGTCCCTCCGGTGCAAGGACCATCCCTACCTCTTTTGCAAACCGGGACAGGACCGAACGGCCGTCCGGGCCACCATCCAGGGCATGTTCAAGCCAGTCTTCTATCCGTTCTTCAGGTCTTGAGGGAAGGTAAGGGGGATTAAAAACGATAAGATCAAAGGGTCCCCGCAACCCATCAAAAAGATTCGTCCTTACCACTTCCACGCCCTTCTCCCGGGCGCAACGAACCGCATGCGGATTAATGTCAGTCCCGAAAACAAAGCATGAAGCGTCGTTACATCCCAAATTGGATTTTTTCACAAGATCCGTGATTCCGGCTGCGATATATCCTGACCCCGTCCCAACTTCAATAACACGATCGCCCAAACGGATTTCTTTAAGGGCTGCTTCAAGAAGGAGGTAGGTATCCGCCTCAGGCGGGTAGACCTGGTCTGGATCATAGGTTAAAGATAAGGGATTTTTTTTCATTTCGCTATTGATCACATACTATTTGTTTTCCATTGCCACTGATCATGGAATTCCCGCCAATAACAAAATACAGCATATCAGGCAGAATTCCCCTGGTCCCGGAATTCCACACCCATGTTCGTAATTGTTGCAAAGTCCTCAAGATACAGCTCTTCAGGCCGGGATGACAGGATCTCCCCGGGGATAACTGACAACAGATGATTCACCATACTGGATTCAAGCATACCTGCGGACCCCTTCAGGCAATTCCGGATTGTCTTTCTCCGGTGCGAAAACAATGCGCGTACCACATCCGTATACAACTTCCTGTCATGGATTGGAAAAATCGGCCCACGGGGATGGATTTTCACCACCATCGACCTGACCTGTGGTTGGGGGGAGAAACTCCTGGGTGACAGCTCAAAACACCGCTCAACACAGGCATATGTCTGGACCATGACCGACAACCTCCCACATTCGGGTGTCCCGACAGGAGCGAGCATCCGTTGCGCGAACTCGCTCTGGTACATCAGAACCGCAGTCTCGAACCCTGTTGCAAGCAGACGGAAGGTAATTTTTGATGATGCTGAATACGGCAGGTTCGATATAACAATATCAAACGCGGGAAATTCGCATTTTGTGGCATCACCACGAATTAATTCAAGTTTTCCCGCGGCAATCTCATCCGCAAACGCCTCTGAAAGAAAAGATACAAGTTCTTTGTCGAGTTCTATAGCCCGGACATGTGAACCCCGGGACAGGAGAGCGCGGGTAAGGACCCCCGTGCCCGGGCCAATTTCGAGAACAACCCGGCCTTCGACCTCAACAAGCCCTGCAATGCGCTCAACGGCATTCTGGTCGACCAGGAAATGCTGGTCTTTAGGGGCCTTCATTTTGAGGTGAACACGTGGTACTTGATATCCGGGTCCTGGAGTTCTTCCGTGATCCGTGCGATGACCATCTTTTCCGGGTGTGGAATTGACTTTATTCTCGCACTAATATCTGCAAAGCTTTCAAACGGCTTCTTCTCGCGTGCCTCAAGTATCTCCCACATCAGCTTCTTCCCGATACCAGGGAGCAGGTGGAGCATGTGGAGCTTCGGGCTGATAGATATTGATTTGTTAAAAAACTGGACATAATCTGCCTCATGATCTTTAACCAGCTGCTCGATGACAAACGGCAGCTCAAGGCGGGCCGTCTGGGTAAGTTCGTTATAGCTGATCCGGCGTTTTACCCGCTCAATTTTATCGCGTTCACCGTCACCGATGTAGACCAGGTCGTGGATCTGGATCTCAATCTTCTTCGGGACCAGTTCGAGGAGCTTGAACTGTTCAATTCCTATGGCCTGAATGACGGGCTCGCGTTTGAAAACAGGGCGGGGATCTTCAGGATGGCCCTTCAGGAGCACATCGAGTACTAATGCATTGATCTCCTTCTTGTCAGCCTTCATGATCCAACCCTCAGAAATGGGTTTTTACGAGATTGATGATTGTTTCGAGTTCTTCAGTGGATAGCGAATACTTTTCCTTCGCATAGATGGCACGCAGTTCATCACGGGTACGAGGCATGATATTTGCGATACGAAACGCGATATCGGGTTTCATCTTGTCCAGTTTCAGGAGTGCCTCGACAAGCTCCCTCGACTTTTTTGCATCAGTCCTGGAAAGGGTGTTGGCATGCTCAATGCTCTTCCGGAGTTCATAGGGCATCTCCTTACCAGATTCCAGTCGCTGGCCTTCCACCGCCTGTAACTGTTCGCGGAGTTCCGGTAAGGTGATCCGCTCCTCGCTCACGATTGCTTTTACTTTCATGCCGCCTACCTGAGGGGTTATTTACCTCTGTGCTTTTAGATGTTGCGATCTCGCAATTACGACCTTATCTGCGTTTCCGTCACGAATTTCAAGGACCCATGCACGACCACGTTTTCCGAGGACTGTACCGGTCTTCCCGTGGAACCGCCGGTGAGGCATACCTTTCTGGATGCTCGACTCGCAGACCACATGTACCTTTTCTCCGATCTCGAACTGCTGGATAACCGAGGTCACCGGGCAGATGCCGCGTTTTCTCAGGTCCTTCTTAAATTTATACCGTGTCTTCTTTCGTGGGCCGTTGTGATGTGCCATCTTCTTTCACCTCATCTGTTCCTTCCACCTGCACGACATCGAGGGTATCCACCCGTGCAGGCATGCCGAGGACCTCGGTCAGGCTCGGGTGCGTCCTGCCATTATCGCCGGATATGAGTTCTTTGATATAGAGGCCTGCTTCGCCGGTCACCTCGATGACATACCGACCTTCCTCTGTACCTACATACTCGATATCAAGGACGCGACGTTCCCGGACCTTGTCAGCTCGCCTGTGAGCGACCCGTTCTGGGGTGCGCTGAAATATTGTGACTCCTGAAATAGTGGAGAGCGCTAATGAGAGACTCTCAACCGTTACAGTACCGTCTACCTCGACCAGGATCCTGTATTTTTTATGCGCTTTGTTCGATTTAATGGTTTCTACGTCGTCCCGCCCGCACCATCGTGACAACGTGACAGAAACTCTCCCCTGTGCAGATTCATTGATACGAGCTTCGAGCCCCGCAAGATCCATCGACCTCTTTTTGGGGGATTCGATCTCGAGGATAAAGGGTCGCCCTGTACCTATCATCCGTGCATCAATGTCCTCCCTCCCCGAACCGTGCAGGACGGCCCCGGTACCACCGAGGGCCTCTGCAGCCGGTCTTCCAATCAGTTCCTCCACGGAGTCCATGTACTGTTTCCCGGTGAAGTCACAGCGCTCACACCCGGCCCCACGACATTCCCTGCAGTCCCAGTGAGTCTGAGGGATGCCCCGCTCGTATTTCATGTAGCGCCCGGCAACGAATACCGGGTGGACCTTAAGTTCCACCACATCACCTGACAGGTCGAGGATGAAAACGATATCCGGGTGGATGAGGTCTGCTTTTTTTCCTGTCAGCTTGCCGATTTGTTTCCCGACTTCCCGGTTCATTTCTGATTTAAGGGGTTCGGGATCAGCCAGGGAGAGATCACTCCAGACCATCTCTTCACTCTCTGCAATGAGGGGTGGGACTCTTGTACCAACAAGGAATGTTGAAAACTCAATACCTGAAACGGTCTCAACAGCCCGCGCTGCCCATTCACCAATTCGGCGGAACTCGTTATTGCAGATCCAGCAGTTTCCTTCCGCCTCGGCATAGGGGACATTCGTATGAAGGGCAAGGGCAACCCGCAGTCCACGGCCACGTGCTTCGTTGGTAATCCCGAATGAACGTTTTCCGAAAAATCGACCGAGACAGTGGTCACATATCCCCCCATATCCGAGGATTTCCCCCGTTTTTTCTAATAGCGCCAGCCCTGCGGGTGGAACAGTGCTACACTTGTCCGCATTTTCTCCTTCATTCATTTCAATGTATCTCCAGGTACTGGATGCACCAGTGTGATGGCAGGATTATTGATAATCCAGATTGGTTCGCTATACTGAATTGTCGTATATTGTAATAAGAGAATGGAGCCCGGCAACCCTGAAATACTATCACCTGTTAAAGATGGGGATACAACCTGACCCGGTTTTAAAATTCGAACGTGACTCATCTGTGACGGGCGGGAAAACGCTTTGGACATCTCAGTTTGGGAATTATCCGGTTCTTAATGGAGGTGATCCAGAGAGGGGAGAAATCCCCAACCTGCCCCTGGTATTTCCTAATCGATTTTTGCGTCACCCGGAGGTAACGAAAACACTATGTGAAAAATTAGCCGTTATCAGGGAAAATTCGAAAAATATTATTGTCCCGCACTCCGGCGGTCAAGCACATTAAGCAGCACGGTAATGGTATGGTCTGCGTGGAGAACCTTCGGACCAACGCTATATTTCGGGCAACTGCAGGTTATTTCCAGCTCTTCGGGCGTGAAATTCAGGTGGTCAGAAAGGATAAATGCTTCCGGTATTTGGTTCGCGGTTGCAATATCATCCCCACCTTCATCAAGCACCGCAAATGCATGCTCCTGCAGGAGCCGTGAAAGGCCGCCGCGCCGCACGAATATGCCCCTTGTTGATTCACGAAACTCCGCACCCACCGGGATTTCGAGCGCCTTTTTTATCAGGGCACCGGCACTCCGTTCGTCAGGGTTTAAGGAACGGACCTTTTCCCCGGAGAACATAATGGTCTTTGGTGCGTCACTACCGCCGAGAAGGACAAGATAGACCGTGACATCTCTCCGAAGGTCATGAGAGAGAAACAGGGAGGTATTCACCGACCGACAGAGGACGTCCATCCTGCCAGCGCCACCCGGCATATCGTTGAGGTTAAAGCCTCCCGTGGTAGCCGCGAGGTGGCCGATGATCGCAAAAATAGTCATTGGCTTACCCACTAAAACGCTTCATCATGCGCTGCATATCGAATTTTCCGCCACCACCGCGGACACCCTTAAGCGCACGTTTCATCATTTTGTAATACTTGATTAATTCCCTTACTTCTTCAGGTGACGCACCGGCACCATGCGCCACCCGCTGGATCCGTGAAGAGCTGATCAAGGTGGGGTCATCAAGCTCGGCCCCGGTCATCGAATCCATGATGATCCGGTAGCGGTTCATCTTGGTGCTGGTGACATCATAGACCCCTTCCGGGACCTTCATATTCCCGAGCGGAAGCATGCTCATGATCTGCTTGAGGGGCCCCATTTTATTGAGTGATTCCAACTGCTGGTACATATCGCGGAGAGTAAATTTCCCGCGCATCATTGCATTGACATCAATATCACTGGAAGCAATCGTCTCTTCAGCCCTCTCCACGAGTGCTTTCAAGTCACCCATGCCGAGGAGCCGGGAGATGAACCCGTCAGGATCAAACCGTTCGAGGTCATCAATCGTCTCGCCACTACCGATGAAGACGATCCCACTCTTGGTCTCTGAAACGGCAGAAAGTGCCCCGCCCCCTTTTGCAGTCCCGTCCATCTTGGTAATTATCACGCCATCGATTGCAATCGCTTCATGGAACCGACGCGCCTGCTCGCTTGCCTGCTGGCCGAGTGCCGCATCGATCACAAGCCACCGGTGGGTCGCTTTTGAGATCGTATTGATATCGATGATCTCCTGTATCAGGTCATTTTCGAGCGCATGACGGCCTTGGGTATCGATGATAATGACCTCAAGACCTGACATGGAGGGGAGACCCTCCCGGACAATCTTTAGCGCATCCGTTTCTTTCGGACCACCGAAGCAGGGGATGTTGATTTTCGCACAGAGTGTTGAGATCTGTTCGTAGGCACCCGGGCGGAACGTATCTGCGCAGATTACACCGACACGGAGTCCTTTCCGCTGGAAATAGCGTGCAAGTTTTGCGGTCGTCGTGGTTTTACCGCTTCCCTGCAGGCCTGCCATGAGAATTGTCTGGGCACCGAGTGTAACCTCGCCACCATCCCCCATCAGGTTGACAAGTTCCTGGTAAACGATCCGGAGGACATGCTCCCTGACATTTACCCCCTTCGGGAGTTCCTCATCAAGTGAACGCCTCTTGATCGCGTTCGAGAGGCCCATGACCAGTTTGACATTGACATCTGACTGGAGGAGTGCCCGCTGGAGGTCCTTGACCAGCTCCTCGACAGCCGCGCGGTCTACAACCGTTTTCCCGGCGAGTTTTTTTAAGGCATCCTTTAACGAAGATCCAAGTTTGTCAAGCATCAGGCCACGTCCCCGAAGAGCTCTTCGATCACCGTTTCGGGAGAGAACGGTGAGATATCATCATAACCCTGGCCGGTACCGAGAAACATCAGGGGTTTCCCGATGGTATGGGCTATCGAGATTGCCGCACCACCGCGCGGGTCCATATCCGCCTTGGTAAGGACCACGGCATCTGCCCCGACCGTCTTATCAAATTCATCGGCACGGATGACCGCATCATTTCCCGCGACCGCCTCATCGACATAGATGATAAGGTCTGGTTTCATTACCCTTCGTATCTTTTCCAGCTGGCTCATAAGGTTTGCGCGGTTGTGAAACCGGCCTGCAGTATCCGCAAGGACGACATCGAGTTTGTGGGCCACCGCATACTGGACCGTATCAAAAAGTACCGCAGAAGGGTCTGCCCCCTGCTGGTGTTGGATTATTTTTATCCCGATCCGCTGGGCATGCACATCGATCTGCTCAATCGCACCGGCCCGGAAGGTATCTCCTGCCCCAATTACAACAGAGAAACCGTTCTTCTTAAGAAAATACCCGATTTTTGCCACCGTGGTTGTCTTTCCGGTCCCGTTAACACCGGTAAAAAGGATCCTGACCGGGCGTTCATGGGTATTGATATAATTGATCAGGTCGAATCCCTGCCCCAGGACCACACCAAGGGCTTTTTTCAGGGCGGACAGGACAATCACATCAACAGGTTCACCGATCTTACGGCGTTTCCCGACCAGCTCTTTCTTTAAATTTGCAATAATTTCCTCGGTTACGGGAAATGCAACATCATTTTCAAGAAGAACAATTTCAAGTTCAGACAGCGCTTCACTGATGTCAGCTTCGCTGATGACCAGTTCGCGGTCGACAATAAGGACTTTTACCCGGTCGACAATCCCTGTACCGCCTGAAAGGCTCTTTTCTGCGGCAGGTGCATCTGCGGGTTGTGCCTCACGTATTTCAGCTTCGTTAATCCCGCTGTCCAGCTTGTTCCTGACATCTTTCAACCGGGATTTCAGTTTTTCGAACATATTCCCGGGCTCCCGGCGGTATTCAGCCCTGCCCAAACTGAGGTGCAGCTGCCTGGGCCTGCTGGTAACCTGCTTCAATACGGCGTGCGATCTCGTTCATCTGTGTCCTGATACGGTCGATTGTCTCTGCAACTTTCTTACCTGACGCTTCCATCTCGGTAATCCGGTCCTGCAGGTATTCGACAGCTTCAGGATTACTACGTTCTACAACTACGTCAGACCCGATATTGAGGAGCACTTTATGTGGCTCAATAATCTTTGCCCTTACACTGGCGCCTCCGCCAAGCTGGAGCAGGACTACTTCCTCTTCAACAGATGCACCAACTGATTTGAGGGTCTCGATTGCGGCTATCGCTTCCATCCTCCCTTCATCAATCAGCTGGAGCTGCTGTGAGTAAATCTCCACCTGCTGGCCATACTCCTGGAGGTAGCGTTGAAGTGCCTGTAGTTCGCGCGGGTCGACGGGCTCCACGTTATTCACCACGTGCAGTGTTAACGGACTCGATGGTGATATTTCTTCTTTTCAGGCGGTGTTTACTGCCAAAAACAGCAAAGGTCTGTTCCCGGGCCTGTGCCTCGTTCAGTGCATTAATTACTTTTGTGTACGGCTTCCAATCGTCGCCGATTTTGAAGGTGCCTTTCACCTCAAATGAATTTTTTTCCATAATTCACTCCAGAAATCCAAATACGTCTTCAATTCTCCCAAGCTCGAACCCGCTTGTCGCGTGCCCTGCAAGGTATCCATGCGCGTTTACCATAAGACCGGTCCCTACCAGCCCGGTACCCATGTTCACTGAACCAGTACCGACAGGGATATCCACCGCGTCCTCAAGGCGCTGAATTTCAGCCCTCGTGCTTCGGGGGTGGACAATAATACCCTTATTGGTCGCCACTGCTGCCATCCCTACCGTCTTGATCCCGCCAAACGTAATTTTTATCACGGGTACTTCAAGGGCGGCCCCGATCTCTTTTACCATATCGGATGGCATATCGGGGTGAACTGCTGCAAACGAATCATTCGCAAGCACCACGTTACCTGCCGCATTCATGGTGTGTTTGAGGGTGACAACATCCCGGTACTTTGCAAGCTTATCACACTCTTCCTCGGTAACGAGTCCACTTACAATAAAGGCGCGGCTGTTCCCGGCAAGAAGCGAACCGATGATCGGGCTTCCCTGGATCGTGGTCTCAAGCAGGTCCACGGATAAGGCCTTTGAAATCTGGGCCCTTAATTCTTCGGGGGTCTCGGGAGGGATCACTGCAACATCATCAAATACCCTCATGAAAACCCCGATATTGGAGTCGCCTGCAAATGAGACCGTTCGTTCCATCTTACTCACCGGCGAACTCTGCCTGGACCTGTCCGTCCTCGAACTTCATCGCGCGGACACGGATCTTTGCCGGGGGTTTCTCACTGCCCCGTGACCAGACATGTTCATTAATCGTCTTATCCAGTTTAACATCCTCACTTTTCATATGCTTTATGAGGTAGGTCCGGATGTCCTTGATTGCGGTATTTGCCCGTTTCCAGCGTGGTGAGCGCTTCACATCACGCAGTGGAATAATATAGATATGCTCCAGCATCTTGTCTGCCATAGTTCTACACCTTTAAAGTACTTCTTCTCCAGTTCCGGCGTTTCGGGTGAGACACCACGTTACGCTTTGTCCTGATCATCACCCACTGGGGTACGCGGCGGTTCTGATCGCACGCTTTTGCCAGCCGGATCTTACGACCTTTTGATAATTTGCTCATACTCATTCACCTTCTGATTTTTTTTTTATAACAAGGGATTGCTCATGATGCCCGGGGAAGAGTATTCCCGTGTCATAGCCCTTTGCCCTTACTTCCGCCCTGATCTCCCGTTCATAGTCCCCGTTCCCGATGGTCCCGGTCTCTCCGTGGGATACCACAAGGAACCTCGTGACAAGCCGGTCAACCTCTGCTTTCGGGTATCCGAGCAGGGGCCGCAGATACGAGCACCCATACCGGTTCCAGAGCCGTTGCACTTCTGACCTGGGAAGCTTCGGGACACGGTCATTGAATCTCGTGCCATCAGCAACAACCTGGTACTCCTGTGCGAGCGCGGTAACCGCACTGAGGTGCACCATATTGATCGCATCGTTTGGGAAACCGCAGGCGATAACCATATCCGCAGCGCGCGAGAGGAGTCCCGGCCCGAATTCCCTGGTCAGGAGAGGGAACCCGAGCGCTTCAGCGGCGGCAGTTACCTCACCTGCCTCCTTACCGGAACCAAAGTGGAACCTGATCAGTTCAACTTCATAATCCCGGGAGAGAAGGATTGCCGCAAGTGCACTATCTTTTCCACCGGAAAAGAGCACCGCTGCGTTCATCCTTTCCGTGAGATCCTGAACTCCTTTTTCTTCGGAGTAAGCTGGAGGAGTAGTTCCTTCAGTTGCTGGTCGGTGATTTTCGATTTTAAGCGGCCACTCTGGGCGAGGAGGACAAGCTGTTGCTCGACTGCCTTTGCAAAGTCAGGTTTGGTAATTTTAATGGTATTCAAACGTTCCCTTGCATCAGGCTCCATGATCTGCATGAGTACCATGTGGATCTGCGTTTCAACCTGTCGTTGACGTTCCAGCTCCTCATTCTGGTCACTCTGCTGCTGTTGCACCTGTGCCATGCGCCTTCTGCGGATATCAGCCAGCTCGTCGTCACCCATGGAGTTTATGCCCCTTAATATTTCGCGAGTTCGGGGGTTACCCCGACTACATCCTGCTTGAGGCTCATTGCCACACCGTCGAGGAACGAAGCCCCGGCTGGTGAAACACGCCGCCCTGCCTTTTCATGGAGTACATACCCTGCTGCTTCGAGCTGCTGGAATGCTTTCCTTAGTACTGAACCGCTCCCCTTGCGGAACTGGCTGGGTTTTGAGCCCCGGTTCCTTTTTCCGCCATAGAAGCTTCTCATTCTTTCGACACCAACCGGGCCGTCGACGTAAACCCGCCGGAGAACGGCCGCGGTCCTGACGAACCACCAGTCGGGGTCCTGCGGGGGTTGCTCTTTGTGCACCCCGGTCTTTGCAAATTCTGCCCATTCCGGTGGGGTGAACTCCGGACGTTTTTTCATCTCCTCAGCCACCCTCCTGATCAACAGGTCAGCCGGGATATCATATACTGTTGTCATTGTAAGACCTCACTGTCACCATATAGATATAACAGTCTTTACTTATTTGTTCAATACATTTTTATACATTTCGAGCAACCCTGAAAAAATCAGGCTCTAACGGAGAATATTTTTTAGAAAATCATAATCTACGCCGTTCTTCGAGGATGAGTGTCCTGCCCCGTACCTGGATAAGGCGTGCACCGGCAGAACGTGCCAGTTCTTCAGGAGATACTTCTGAATTCTGGAGCCATTTCACCTTGATGGTCTTTCTCGTTTTGAGCTGGGCAATCACTTCAGAAATAATTGGTTCTGTGCACCCCTGCTTTCCTATCCATACGGTTGGTTTCAGGTCCTGCATGAGATTACCACTGCTCTTTGACATCGAACGCGTTGTCACCGGGGGGTTGCGACCTCTTCCGGGTGATTTCTCTCCGTCTTTCCGCCTTGTACCTGTCATGCTCCTGGATGACCTTATCCGGGGCCTTACTGCGTGGGAATCCACACGCTTCTTATTTCCACTATACTGACTCATGTGACCTCCCGGTTGGGATGCGTGACTGCCTGTGGCAGTAGAAACAGGTAATCACTACGTTCCCTTTCCGGATTCTTACTCTCATCGTGACCCCGGGAACATGGAACCGGTAGCAATGCGGACAGATTTTTCGCTTGTGCTGCCATTCAAGGCCCACACGCTGGCGCATCGCTATCTTTCTGGCAAGAACAACACACCGGTCACTCCAGTCCGGGTTCTCGGGAAAAAACTCCTCGGCCCGCTGGAACAGTACCGCGATACGTTCACGCGCCAGGCGTTTAATCTCACCGTTTTTCGATCTTCCTGCCATCCGGCCCTCCATGGGGCTTAACGTGTCTGCTTAATGTACGCCCTTCGTATATGATATACCCGCTGACAGTACCTCGTACATGGTGACTGGTTCCACGTAGTGAAATTACATCCAATTCCTGTCAATCCGGAGAATTGGTTACGATAGTTCAGAATTAACCAGATTCTATGAAGACACATTAAAAGGCGTCCTGAACCGAACCTTCCGGGGCTCAACCCCTTTCCGACTCGGAAGTTCTGGTGAACCCTTGTCCAAAGAATATCTTTCAGGGAGGGGGTAAAACCCCCCCTATCTCATGTAACTCCTTTTTTGATACAACGCCGGATGTCAACACCGCGAAAATACATCAATGATTTTCGGATAAATTTAAAAATTAACAAAAAACCGAAGACCTAAAGGACCCTGACAATCCTTCCTTCAATTTTCAGGCGGTTTTCGCAGAAAAGTTTTACCGCGTAAGGGTAACACCGGTGTTCTTCATGCAGGATCCGTTCGGACAGGCTGTTTTCATCATCATCCGGGAGGACCGGCACGCATTTCTGAAGGATGATCGGTCCTGAGTCCATCATCTCATCAACGAAATGGACCGTGCAGCCTGCCACTTTCACACCGTACCCGATTGCCTGACGTTGTGCATGGAGCCCGGGAAACGAGGGCAGGAGCGCCGGATGAATATTCATAATTCTTCCATGAAATGACCGGACAATGTCTTTACCAAGGATTCGCATGTAACCGGCAAGCACCACGAGGTCAGGGCTGCATTCTTTCATCGCAAAGAGCAGGGCTTTTTCATAAGTCTCTTTCGATGGAAATGACCTGTAATCGACCACCGTTACCGGCACCCCGGAGAATTTCGCTCGTTCAGTTGCATAGCAACCGGGGACATCCGAGATCAGGCGGACACAGGTACCCTGAATAAGGCCTTCTGAAAGCGGATCAAGAATTGCCTGGAAATTAGACCCCCTGCCTGAAGCAAGCACGATGATCCGTTTCTTCCCGTCCCCGAAATCCTCATCCTTCAGGGGGCTCGGGACCAAGGCCCTTTTCATACGGTGTTTTCACCTCCGGTTTCAGGCTTCATGATAATTTTCACTTTGACAACCCGTCGCCCCCTCATCTGTACCACCACCAGCGTAGCATTTGCCTCCTGAATAGTGGCACTCTCTCCGGGGTGAGGGATATGACCGAGACGATCGATTAAAAGGCCACCGATTGTCTCATATGACTCGTGGACAGGGAGATTAATATCCAGTTCGTCGTCAAGGTCCTCTACCCAGACCTGGGCATCGACAATATAAACGCCGTCCCCCACTTTCTGGATATCCGGCTCCTCCTGGTCAAATTCGTCAAGGATATCCCCTACCAGTTCCTCCAGGATATCCTCTACGGTGACGATTCCTGCAAAACTGCTGTATTCGTCAAGGACTATCGCCATCTGTACTTTCCTGACCTGCAGTTCCTTCAGAAGATCATCGATCTTTTTTGTTTCAGGAATAAAATACGGGTCATACATGATCTCATTGATCGAGGTCTTCTTTTTCCCGGACAGGAGGACCGAGAACACGTCTTTTACATTTAGTACACCGATGATATTCTCAACCGAATCATGGTACACGGGGATCCGCGAGAACCCGGTCTCGTTGAATAGTTTCAATGCAGAATCAACCGTATTGGTATCTTCCATCATCGCAACATCAATCCGGGGTGTCATGATTTCACGGGCGGTGGTATCCCCGAACTCGAGGACAGAATAGAGCATCTCTTTCTCCTCTTCCTCGATACTCCCCCCTTCCTGGCCGACATCGATCCACTCCTTGATCTCCTCTTCGGTCACTACCGGGACTGACAGGCCTTTTGACCGGTGAGACTGGCTTACCCTGTCAACAATCCAGATAACCGGGGTAAGCACTTTTGAGAATAGGAGAATAACGGGGGCAACAGAGAGTGCAAAATTCTCATTTGCCCTTGTTGCATAGAGCCTGGGACCAATTTCACCGAATATCAGAAGTACAAGGAAGACTCCCCCGATCGCAATCCAGATACCGGGGCCCCCGAAAAATTCCATCGCCATCGCCGTAGCAATGGCTACAGCACCGATATTGGCGATACTATTTCCTATAAGGATCGTGATCAGGATATGATCGGGATGCTCTTTGAGCTGCGCAAGTGCTTCTGCTCCTTTACGCCCTTCATTGATGAGCGTCCGTACCTTAACCCGGTTTATTGCTATCAGCGCAACTTCGGACCCTGAAAAAAAAGCCGAAAAACCGAGACAGATTACAAAAAGGGCGATATAAAGATAATAATCGATCATCGGTCCCTCGCCGCTGGACTATAGTGGATAAGTTCCTTCATACGTAACGAAACACATCATAATCGCAGTCCGGTTAAATAAACCCAGCGATTATCGAAGACAATGCCTGTCAGAGTATGCATTCCTTCATGTAGGCAAGCTCGCGCATCAGCAGGTGGCACTTCTCTTCTGAAGAGTACTCATGATCGAAATTCCGGTCTTCAATCTCGAGAGTCAGGTTACCCCGGTAACCATAGTCCCTGAGTGCATGAAGCACGGTCTCAATCTCCGGGCTGCCTTCAACAGGTAAATGCATCGACTGCCCGTCTGAACGCGAGAGGTGAATATTGACAAGGCGGTCATGACAGAGGTCAATATACCGGATCACTTCATCGGGAGATACCCCCATTGCATGGGACACATCAAGGGTGAAAAACAGCCATGGTTCTTTATCCAGGAGCTTACGGACTCCGTCCGGGGTGCAAAGGAGCGAGTTTACCTTCAGTTCCATATTCTCTATTGCAACCCTGACAGCACTGCCTCGTGACGCACATCGCATCATGTCAATCAAATGATCAAACCGCTCAAAGTCTGCAGCGCTCGGGACCCTTTTTGCAGTCCTTCGCCCGGGGTGAAAGGTAAATACGGCTGCATTGATAGCTTCAGCCAGCCGGAAAGAATCAATTGCATGGTCTAATGACAGCCTGGCAACACCCGGGTTGATGGAGCAGGGGTTTAAGTCGAGGATCGGGGTATGGACAGTATTATGTGATAGTCCGGGGTGATTGCGGAGACCTGCATGTAATTCCTGCATAGGTTGATCACGGACCCAGAAGTCCGGCGTTTCAGGCCAGAACTCAACCGCATCAAGACCGGTTTCACCGATGAAATCAAAGATCTTGTCAATCGGGTATTCATGGAAAAACATGCTTGAAACCGAGAAATGAACCATGATCGTAGTTAATATCCACACAGGCAATAATATCTCTGCTATGAATTCCGGGCAGGGTACACTCGATATGTGGAAGGCCCAGGAAGATTCTCCTGTATTACGGGTATCCGAGCTCGCGGTGATCATTAAAGAGCTGTTCCTGGACGAACGCCTGCAGGATGTCTTCGTCGAGGGGGAAGTAACGAATTATAAGCACCATTCGCGGGGAAACCGTTATTTCTCGCTTTCAGAAGAGGACGGCAGAGAAAGTGCCGTCATAAAATGCATGATGTGGAGCTCAGATGCAGCAAAACTCCCGTTTGTCCCGGAAGATGGCATGCGTGTGATAGCAAGAGGCAGGATCGATTTCTATCCACCGGGAGGGAACTGCCAGCTCTATGTGAAAAGTATGCGTCTGGCAGGGGCAGGTGAGAAATACCTGATGGTGGAGCGTTGGAAGCAGGAACTTTCAAATGAAGGCTGTTTTGATCCCGAACGAAAACAACCACTACCCCCCTACCCATCGGTAATCGGTGTGGTCACTTCGGGAACAGGGGCGGTTTTACAGGATATTAAAAATGTGATTGGCCGCCGTTACCCGCTCAAGATAATCCTTTCACCCACTGCGGTGCAGGGAGAAGGGGCGCACCTCGAGATAGCAGCGGCAATACGGAAGATTGATGGAAAAGTGGACGTGATAATTGTCGCCCGCGGAGGGGGCAGCTTTGAAGACCTCTTCCCCTTCAATCATCCCGAGGTGGTACATGCGATTGCCGCCTGCATCACCCCGGTGGTAAGCGCTGTAGGGCATGAAGTGGACACGACGCTGGCAGATTACGCAGCGGACGCCCGCGCCCCGACCCCGTCGGCAGCTGCGGAGATGGCGGTACCAGACCGCACTGCGCTGTTAACCGCACTCAGAGAGTACCGATGTGCCATGGGAGATGCCCTCGGCAACCAGCTCGAGAGGGCGTTCGATGAACTCGCAACGCTCCGGGAAAGGATCCACCCGAAAAAACTGGGTTACCGCATAATTGAGCGGCGGCAGAACCTCGACGATATGGCAGACAGGGTCCTTCTCGCAACAAGGGGGAAAATTACCGGAAGCCGCCTGCGCCTGAATGAGGTCCGTGCGGTGATTGAAGGGAAAAATCCGCTGAACATTCTTGGCAGGGGCTATTGTGTAGTGGAAAAGACGGGAAAAGTCGTCCGTTCTGTCCGGTCACTTACACCAGGGGATAACCTGGTACTCCGCCTTAGTGACGGGAAGAGCGGGGTGCAGGTCAGGGAGGTATCGTATGACAAAGAAATTTGAGGAATTGCTTGAGGAACTCCGGTTAGTCATGAGGAAAATTGAAGACCCGGAGACCGGACTGGACGAAAGTATCGAATTGTATGAAAAGGGGTCGGCCCTTATACGCCAGTGTGAAGAAGTACTGACGAAAGCCGAACTGAAGATAACCGAACTCGGCGCAGATGAAATGTAAGATTTTGGATGGAAAATGCCATTTTTAAGCTTGATATTTGTTATACACTGATTCGCCGACAACCGGGAGGCAGCAATGAACCCCTGGAAAGCAATCCCCGTTTAGTTTAGTCCGGGCATTCTGCTACCATTTCAACCCTTATGATAGCACCGTCCTGCAGGTATGTGATCAATTCCCGGGGAAGTGTCCGGGCAACGAGGTCAGATCCGGTTGCAATAGTCCTTCCGCAGCAGAATGGGCTCCTTCTCCACACCAGATCAGTCGGGTGTTCGAGTGTTATCCCCTGCCCCCCGGCCGAGCTGACCTCGATACAGAGATCCCGGCATACCAGGCGTGTGGTGAGGTGAGCACCTTCCCTGGAAAGGACATCACGGAACTCCGGGGAAAGGGCTGCTGCGCCCTTATCTGCACCCACCGCAATAATGCAGTCACCATACACAGTGAGTTTTTCTTCGGTTGTTACCTCAAATGTCGTGGTATGGGTCCCACGGACAAGCGGGTGACCATGCGCGATGACCGTTTCTGTTGCCTTCATCTTTAATAAAGAGCGCATCTATTCCTATTCAATGTATATCGAACAACGCTGCCCGGCATGCGGAGAAGAGGATGACCAGGAGATCCTTTCCGAATCCCATGACCTGCTCGTCCGCTGCACCCGCTGCGGCAATGTCTGGCACACACCGAAAATAAAAATGCCCGAGCCAATCTTTGTGAAAACAATCGTATCGAAAGAAGGGACCTCGCGTATCTGCAGGACCGAGTTCCTGCCTGACGACAAAGTTTCTGTGGGGGAGAGGTTTGTCGCCGAATGTGGAGAAGAGGTCTCAGGAGTACAGGTGGCATCCATTGAATCCGGTCCGCGGCGGGTGGAACATGCAACCGCATCCGAAATCACTACTCTCTGGACCCGGGAGATCGAGGAAGTTGTGGTCCGTATTTCGATCCATGAAGGCTGGAAAACTATCCCGGTCACCCTGACCTGTAACGGTGAAACACCATTCATTGTGGGAGAAGTCTACAAAGCTGAGGGGAGGACATTCAAAATTTCTCATATCAAAATCCGGGATGGGGCCGTTTTGAGAAAAGAAGGCTGGAAAACGGTAGCAAGCCGGATAAAACGGATTTATACCTATCCTGCCTGACCAGTCACGACTCCCTGGAGCCGCATTACATCAATTTTATATTTTCCCTTGCATACCAAGGCACGTTTGAGAGTTTAACTCATCGAAATGATACGCTTGCCACGCAACAGCTCATGAGACAGAGAGGGTTGGTTTTCCTCCATTCTATCTCCGTTTGGAATACCGTTGGATAGGCTCGCCTCACAACGACTGATTGTTACCCTTGGATCACCAGTTTGCCACGGACCAACAGGAGATTACCATCGATAGCGGGAAGACCTGCGGGAACCTGATCGCTTCATTGACAGGGAAAAATTCCTGTACCGGATATGATACTATCACAAATACGATAAAAAAGGATTACCGGGTTTTGAGACTGATAATCTGGACATCAATCGTTGAATACCCATATTTCATATCCAGCCCTTCAGGACTGATTCCTTTTACATAAAACGTCCTCATGTACTGGTTAACCGGGGTGGTGTTATCAAGGTTAATCTGTGGGTTATCCGTGAGTGCCAGCACGATCTGTTCGTTCACAGATGTTTCGTTTATAGGTTTTACAAGCATGGCGAACTGATCAGCACTCACCTGGGTTTCCAGGGGATCTTTTGGCATTACCAGTGATATCCTCTTCTGTTCATTCACTTTCATCCCTGACAGGCCTGTTGCTATCAGGTTCATTTCGTCCCTGAATATCCCGAAATAGGTCTGGTATTGCTGGTATACAACAGGAATTCTTGTCACGTTTGTCATCGTGGTAACATTAACCGGGACCAGAAGTGGATTGGAATAGAAAATTGTTCCACCTTTATTCAGGGTATCATTATAAAGTTTTGAATTCGTCGTGACAATAGGACGGTTCTGGTCATCATAAATTGTATAAGCTACCGTTGCCACATCACCCGATTCTGTACCTTTCAGTGATGTGAGCCAGCTTATACCAAGCGAGGATACGATCATAAATACTGCGAAAAGGACACAGACAACGACGAGCACAATCTTTGTGGCGGTCCATGTTGAGGCCTTTTTGGTCTTTTCCTTGGATTTCTCCTTATTCTTTGGCTTCATCCTTATTATATGAGCGATTCGTCAAGATAAACATTACATATCGCTTGTTGGGTCATGGAAATAACTATATATGAATATCACTAACGAACGGATAACCTCTTCGGCGCCCCCGAAATAGAGGTATAACGGGGAATGAACAATGGTACAACGTGGAATTTATCCAGTCGTATGGACTGACCGGGATATCGATGACCTGCGAAATGAACTCATAGGAAGGTTTGATCGGTTGATGACCCACCCCCTGCTCCCGCCCGGGAACTTTGTGGAGAGAATTGTCCCGGGCCTCCTCGGGGAGTTGCGGGTGGATATCGCCGAACAGGAAGACGAAGTCATTGTTGTAGCAGACCTGCCGGGTGTGGAGAAAGAGGATGTAGAAATCTCCCTGGTCAACCCGCGTTCACTCGAAATCAGGTGCGAGCGAAAGCAGGACCTGGTTGAGAAAGAGGAGGGTTACTACCTGAGAGAAAGACTATCAGGTTCCTTCTCCCGCGTGATCTCTCTCCCCCATGAGGTAACCGAAGACGGGGCAGAAGCAACGTTTCGAAACGGGGTGCTGGAGATCCATTTCAGGAAGTTAGTAATTGAACGCGGAGTAAAAATTAAAATTGACTGAAAAAATTTCCTAATTTCCGATGATTTCAAGTAATACTCCAACGTGATCTACTGTGATGGACAAGAAAAAGGTCAGGGATTATATGACCTACGATGTGGTGACGGTCGATGTCCATGGCACGACAAAGGATGTCATCGAGAAGATCCAGAATACAGGGCATGACGGTTTTCCGGTTGTCGATGGAAGGGAGGTGGTAGGATATTTATCAGCACGAGACCTCCTTTTTGTCCCTTCCACAACCCCGATTGACAAGGTTATGTCCGATCACCTGATCGTTGCTGATCCCGAGATGAGCATCAACGATGCGGCGAGGGTAATCTTCCGCTCCGGTATCCAGAAACTCCCGGTTGTGGATGAGAAAAACATCCTGCTGGGTATCATTTCTAATACCGATGTTATCAGGAGCCAGATCGAGCATGTATCCCCTGAAAAAGTTTTTAATTTCATCGAGACCCTGAAGAAACTGCATGGGATCTCTCCCACCCTGAAACGTGAGACGGTGCAGATCGACCAGCTCCTTCCGACCCAGTCCAAGATATATGAGGACGAGCTTGAAGGGAGGATGTACGAAATTAAAAAAGGTCTTGCAGAACCGCTTATCGTCGTCAGGCGCCCGGGGAGATTAATCCTCGTGGACGGGCACCACCGCGCGGTTGCCGCAAAAAGAATGGGGATTAAGGCGCTTGATGCCTACTTAATAGAGATCGATGATGATATCGAACTGGGAATGGAACGGACAGCAAGGGCAATGAACTTAAAGACGATCGACGATATAACAGTTCTTGACTATGCACGGCACCCGCTTGTTGCCATCACCCACCGTCTTGTACGGCGGGTTGAATAAGACCTGATTTTTTTTAAATAAGGGCCTTAAGACCCTTCGCACCTTACATCAAATTTATCGTTCAGGACATGCTCCTTTACGATTGTATCATCCCTTACTACTACTTCAGGCCATAATCGGGTCCGCGAATGGACAATAACACGGTCTCTCAGCACAACACGTGGCCCGAGGACGGTATCATTCTCAATACTGCAATCATCGCCGATCAGCGTATCATTGTCGATGATACTCCCGCTGATCGTTGTTTTCTTCCCGATTATGACCCGGTTATAAATCGACGAGGAGAAGACCTTGGCATTATTTTTGATGAGGCAGTTCTCCCCGATACTCGTGTAGGGACCGATCAGGACATTGTCACCAATCGTAGTCCCTGAACCTATCGCAACAGGCCCGATGAGCCTTGAATTGACACCCATCGAGAAGGAATCCCCGAGCTGGACCGGCCCCTGTATCTTGGCGGTCTTGATCGTCAGGTCACCGCTGATACTCGTGAACGCAATATCCATCAGTTTCCATTTTTCAGCCTGCCGGAGCATGTTCGGACTCCCGACATCGGTCCAGTTCCCCCGTGCGAGCCAGCCCGAAAGGGTGAACCCTTCATCCATCAGGTGGGGGAACAGGTCCCGGGCAAAATCAAATTTTTTCCCCGCAGGAATATGGTCGAATATCTCCGGGCTGCAGACGTACATCCCGGTACTCGCGAGGTTTGAAAAGATCTCACCGGGTGCGGGTTTCTCCTTGAACCGCTTGATGTGGTAATCCACATCTATCTCGGCAATACCATATTCTGACGGGTCATCGATGCTGATCAGGCCGATAGAGGCAGGGACACGTTCCTTCATGTGCTCCCGGTAAAATTCAAGGAGGTTTAAATCTGTAACGTGGTCCCCGCCTACCACGAGAAAGTCCTGGCCATCCAGGAATTTCTGCGCATTCTTGACACTGCCGGCAGTACCGAGCTTGGTCTTTTCATGCACATAGGTAATATCTACACCGAAGAGAGATCCGTCACCAAGTGCATGCTCGATCACCTCCCCCATGTAACCAAGGGTGATGACCACTTCACGGAACCCTAAGTTGGAGAGGTGTGAAACCAGGTGCTCTATTGAGGGTTTATTCACAATCGGGATACATGGCTTTGGCCGTTCAAACGTGAGGGGGCGAAGCCTGGTACCTTCCCCGCCGCACATGATGCACACCTTCATGAAGGAATTTAGGTCCGCATCATGTTTAACCATATTGAACTTCTGCAGTTCATGGATCGATCCACGGTCATACCAGGAAGTTTTCCAATTGAACCAAAACACGAATGACAGCTGAAAAAGTTATCATCCTGCGAATGACCATATATAAAACGGTATATTTGACAAGTACTGAAAAAGACCGGTGGCCCCTGGCAGGCAGGCAACGTGAAATTGCAATTGCAATTCCACTCATCTCTTTTGGTGGAATCGCAATCGGTGTGATCCTTCAACTGGTGGGTGTCATCCCTGATGCCGCGGAGTTCTGGTATGGCCCGGCTATCGGTGCATTTCTGCTCGGATATCTTGCATGGTTAAAACCAAGGCTGGACGTCGTTTCGATTTGCGCACCAATCTTTGCCATCATGATCCTGATCGTGCCCCTCGATACGAAACCGGGCCTGTTGATCGTCATTCTTTTTGCGGTCAGTATTACAATCCTCCTAGTACGGCTCGAGAAACGGTTCAGTACTCCGAGAAAAAATTCAGAGGAAGATCCAATGGAAAACTATCTGTATGACTATATGGAGCGGCTCAGAGTCATGTTCAATGATGTCGATCAAAAGACGGCACATGAAATCGCCCAGGCATTTCTCTCGTTCCGGTTTGGCCTGTATGGCAACACGGTGAAACAGGCGGATGAAGCGATACTCCTGATGAAAGATTCGGAACCCCAGAAAGTCCTTAAAAAAGCCCTCACAATACTGAGGGAACGGGCATATAACCTCGAAAATGCAGATGTGACCCCGGTAACCGACATTTTCTTTGTCGCTGATGATGCACCATATCTTGCCATCCATATCCCGGAAGAGGCAAACCAGGACCCGGCAACCCTCCAGCTGAACAATGCAATAATCTTCATCTATTCAGTCTCTTACATGACATCAGAAGATGATGAACAGACCCTTGATGAGCACCAGAAATACATCATCGGGATCCTGAGTTCGTATAAAAAGGCCATGGGCCTCTAAATAGTATTCCTGAAATACAAAAAAAGAAATTCTGCTTTTTTTAATACATATAATTCAAAAGAACATTACAGGGTGTCAAGGCTGACACCATTGAAATCCTGCATTATCTCCCCGATTTCCTTTACCCCGAATGCAGTCTGGACATGGTTCATCTCGATCTGTGTCGCTACGTCGCACATATAATCCAGAATATCCACCGATAATTCCCTTTGCTGCTTGCTTTTTCTGACCTGTTCAACAAGCGAGGATATCTTCTCGGGAGCCTCCATGCGTATCTTTGCAAGGCTGATCACGCACATATAGATCCTTGTCAGGTTCCTGTCGGTACCGGTGATAGTATCGAAGAAATTCCGGAGGATCTGTGCCTGATAGACTTCGCCACCCATATTAAAAGTGTGTATCTTTTACTACTATATAAAATTATGTCAGTTGTTGCAGTGTGATACTCTTCAAACCCTGCAGTTTTAGGAAAATTACGATGATCGCGGCGTTATCAGGGACCTGGTTTATATCACGTAAACAATTCCCCGGGAGACGGTATGAAAAATTGTTGATCCTTTCATCAGGCCCTATCGGGTAGTCATATGAATGCGAGCGAACGGACGTCATGCTTAAGGGTATTTTCACTTGGCTGTACTCACGATCCTGATAATATCGCCGTCTTTCAGTTCATGGGTGTCCTTCACCCGCATCTTTGTCCTCGCATCAACTGCATATAAGAACCCCTTCCCAATATCGGTATGGACCTGGAAGGCGAGGTCACGTGGAGTTGAACCTTTTTTCATCAGGAAGGCATCAGGAAGGACCCGTCCCTTCCCATCGCAGTAGTGGTGTTCGTCTTCCACAGGGTACACAACAATCCTGTCAAGCAGAGAATAGACAGCATGGTTCAGTGCCTGCTGGACACCGGTCCCCCCGAATTCTTTCATTGTTGCGGCGATCTTTGCAAGGCCGGCCTTCTGGGCTGGATTCAGGGATCCCTCATCCACAACGGTGAATGATGGATCACCAGGGACATAACCGATCAGGTGTCCATTTGATGCATTCCGGAGGGCGAGTTCCCCTGCCGCGCTCGAGAAGGACATCTTTTCAGTTTTTAATTTGGCAACCATGTCCTTCGGGGCTGCGTCGACCTTATTTCCCACAACGATCATGGGTTTACTGATTTTTACAATTTCACGACAGAAATTGATCAGCCCCTGTTCGTCGGTGTGGACGAGGTCTATCCCCGCCGCCACCTCGGCATCCCTGATCTCTTCAGGGCTCACGCCGAGACCGGTGAACACCTCTGCGACACCTTTATGGATTAAGAAACCTTTCGTCTGTGCCTGCCGGTGGAGCTTGCCCCAGTGCTTGTCAAGGATACCGTATACCCACATCGTCATCTCAAACTTGAGAAATGCAATGTCCACAAGGGGGTCATGTGCACCGAGGTCAAGGGGGTTCCCCTCGCTATCGGTCGCACCACTGGCATCAACGACATGGATAATTGCATCAGCCTGCCGGAGGTTATCAAGGAACTGGTTACCAAGACCCCGTCCCTTGTGGGCATCCGGAACAAGTCCGGCTACATCGATAATATTTATCGGCACAAAGCGGTCACCGTCCTGGCATGCGCTGCAGACAAGCCCGAGCTCTTTGCAGGGGCATTTCGTCCGTACATACCCCACACCGAAATTGGCGCTGATGGTGGTGAACGGGTAATTCGCGATCTCAGCATGCGCAAGGGTCGCTGCCTTAAAAAACGTGGACTTGCCGCAGTTTGGTTTTCCTGCTAATGCGAGTGTGATCATTGCAATTCACTTTAAGTGATCAGAGTTTATTAATTTGTTATTATGGCATTCACAGAGAAGATTATCTATTATTTTGATTCCCCAGGGCCCCACAATACCGCAGACGCGGCCCGTATCGCGGTCTCCCGCGCAAAAGAACTCGGGCTTTCGAAGGTGCTGGTGGCAAGTACATCCGGGGAAACCGCATTAAAATTTTATAATGAACTGAAAGGGTCAGGCCTCCAGCTTATTGTCGTGACACATGTAGTGGGTTTTTCCAAGCCAGGAATCTGGGAATTTCAAAAGGATATCGCGGAACGGCTCACCCGTGATGGAGTAAGGATTGTGACCGGCACCCACGTGCTTTCAGGCCTCGAGCGGGCCATCTCCCGGTCTGCAAAGGTCGGTGGCGGTTCAAGGACCGATGCCATCGCTGAATCGCTGCGGAGAAACGTGGCAGTCGGGTTGAAAGTCGCCATTGAATGTACTCTTATCGCTGCCGACCAGGGGGCAGTCGGCGTGGAAGAGGAGATTATTGCAGTCGGGGGTACAATGTCAGGATCAGATACGGTGTGTGTCATCAGGCCCTCCCATACCGCCTCATTCTTTGACCTGCAGGTACGAGAGATTGTCGCTATGCCAAGGAACAGGTAAGACATGGTCATCGCATCACTCAGGGAGGCGTTCGGCCTCATTACCAGGCATCCTGTCCTCTGGCTGCCGGGATTATTACTGGCCCTGGTAGGGGCAGCAGATTTAAACATTGAGTATTACGGGGGGAGCTTCCTCGCCGGTAAGTTATGGATACTTGAAATCATTATTCTGCCATTCTTCGTTGCGGGTCTCCTTGCTGCAGTAAAGAACAATGATATGACATTTCGTGGCTTTGTTACCAGTGGGATGAACAATTATTTCCGGGTGCTCCTGCCGGGAATTGTCATACTCTTTGCAGCACTTATTACCGCCGTCCTACTCATCATACCACTATCGTTAATTGGAACACCGGGATCAGCCATGGGACTCTATGCCGGCATCCTACTGGGTGTTGCCGTGCCCTTCATATTCCTGATGTATTTCTATGACGCAGTTGCAGTCTTTGAAAATGAAAAGGTCTTTGAATCAATCCGGCGGAGTATCGAACTTACCATGAACCACACCGGGCTCGTGGTAAAATTTTTCCTGGTAAATATCGTGATACTGCTCACCGGGTTCTTCATTATTTTCATGATATGGACCATGATGTTCTTCGATAAACTCACCCCTCTCACGACAATGAATGCAACTGAAATCCAGGCGGTCACCCCGGATTATTTTACATCACTGCTTGGGGCTGACGGGATCATCATCACGTCCATCATTTTTGCAATTGGTGCCCTCGTTCTCGTCACGGTCCTTTATACCTATAAGGCATGTTTTTACAAGGTCCTGTCAGGGACAACCCCGCCGGTTGTGGTGGCCCAGGGAGAGTTTGACGAAAAGGGACGCTGGTATAAGTATTAATCCTCCCCGGGAGGAGAAATCAGTATTTTTTTTCCCACGCTATAACACGTAAAATTATTGCCAGTTACGAATTGTCCTAATAAATTAGCGTCCGTTATGCAATCAGTGCCCAGTATACGGCAAGAGCAAAAAGCCCCCCGCCAAGTGTACCGATAATGTTGGTCCCGGCATTCCCTATATATCCGCGGTTTTCAATAACAGCACCGGCAAGGCTGTCGATGTTTGTCCCGACAAGTCCTGCAAGGCTGCAAATTGCGAAAGTCGGGAGGTTAATGACTCCAAGGAAAAAGGCGACGGCTGATATACCGATTGCGCATATCAGTGCTGCAAGTTCTCCAATCAGGGTGATGCCACCGTTCGTTCCGGCAGGGACTTTTTTCCCGGTGGTTATCATGTACGGTGTGCCACCAGTCACCCCGATCTCGCTTGCGACGGTATCTGCGGCAGCAGTGGCAACACTACCGACAAACATTGCGGCGAATACAGGGTTCTGGGTGACCCCGAACAGAATTGCCGCCGCAACAGAAACCCCGCCATTGGCAAATACGTTCCGGTACCCGCGTGCTCCGCCGCGGTTCTGCTCGACCCCGAGGTTCTCTTTTTCGGCATACCTGAAGCGGGTACAGGCCGATCCTGCGATAAAAAATGCCAGCATAACAAGGAACCAGGTCACGTTGGCAAAGACTATCAGAAGAATCCCCAGCAATGCCGCCGAAAAAAGGCCCGAGAGATCGGCTGTTTTGAACCGATAGGCGAAATATCCGAAACCGAACGCAATGATGACTGCAACGGATATCAGGGGAACGCTGACCTGGTAATTCAGGTCACTGAAGAGAAGCATCGTCATCGAGATCCCAAGCGTCTCGACCATGAGGGCATCATCACGGTCGCCAAGGATCACTTTCAGCAAGACAGCAACGATAATACCCATCAGCACAGTCAGGGGTGCAGGTTGCGGAAGTACAAGGAGGTTCTGAAGGTACAGGGTATACAGGGTAATCAGGACTGCACTCGCTGCTGCGACCAGCGTGTAAGCAAAGTATGACCTGGCATTCTCACCGACTGACCGGAATACCAGTTCTCCAATGACAACAAATGCAAGAGTACAGGAAAATATGAAGAGGGGTATAAGCCCGATGCCGTAAAAAATTGCCAGCGCGATGATAGACAGGGAAAAAAACTTGGTCTTCTGTATCAGGAGCAGGATAAGGGCAAAGAGCACGACGATAATCGAAAAGAACCAGGGTGGCTGCACGAATGGTGCAATCACTATGCAGGCGATTGCGAGGACTGCGGCGAGCCGTTCGCCGAGCTGGTTCATCATTGTTCAGCTATTTGACCGGATTGCATTAGAGCTTTCTTCTCGGGGCCAAGTTCACAAAACTCTATGCAGCCGTGAGAAAATCACGTTGTTTTTAGAAATGTCCTCCTCTGCATTCGATTACTATATGTGATAAAAAGACAGATAATCAGGAGATGTCATCACATGAACTCCCGAAGACGTATGATTATGCCGAAGTAGAGCCGCGGTGGCAGAATACCTGGCGCGACGAAGACAATTATTTTGACAAAAGTTCCAAAAAACCCAGGTTTGTCATCGATACGCCCCCACCCTACCCGACCGGCAACTTTCATATCGGGAATGCCCTGAACTGGTGCTATATCGATTTCATCGCACGGTACAAACGGATGCAGGGCTTTAATGTGATGTTTCCCCAGGGTTGGGACTGCCACGGTCTGCCAACGGAGGTGAAAGTCGAGGAGACCCATGGCATTACGAAAAATGACGTATCGAGGGAAGAGTTCCGAACCATGTGCCGCGACCTGACACTCGCAAATATCGGGAAAATGAGAACGACATTACGGAGAATGGGGTTCTCGGTTGACTGGTCTAATGAATATATCACGATGATGCCGGACTATTACAAAAAGACCCAGCTCTCGTTCCTCCGTATGTTTACCTCCGGCTATATTTACCAGAGCGAACATCCGGTCAATTTCTGTACCAGGTGCGAGACGGCTATCGCATTTGCTGAAGTCTCTTACGAGGGAAGGGAGACTCGCCTCAATTTCTTCGATTTCGATGGCATCGAGATAGCGACGACAAGGCCCGAACTCCTCGCAGCCTGCGTGGCTGTAGCCGTGCACCCCAGTGACGAGCGCTATAAGAAAATCTGGAATACCCGTCTCAAAGTCCCTCTTTTCGGTCATGATGTACCGGTCGTGGTCGACGAAGTAGTAGATCCCACGTTTGGTTCCGGGGCAGTGATGATCTGTACCTTCGGGGATAAACAGGACGTCCACTGGTGGAAACAGCATAATCTCGCATTACGGAAGGCAATCGACAGAAAAGGTATGATGACGGAGATTGCAGGCAAATACGAGGGAATGTCATCAACTGAATGCAGGGAGGCGATCCTCAATGATATGAAAGCCTGCGATATCCTGTACAGGCAGGAGCCGCTCGAGCAGCGCGTGGGGGCCTGCTGGCGCTGTAAAACTCCCATCGAGATCATGAGCGAACGCCAGTGGTTTGTGAAGATCCGCCCGGATGAAATTTCAAAAGCAGCGCATGAAGTCAGCTGGAACCCCGAGCACATGTTACTCCGGATGGAGAACTGGGTCGGCCAGATGGAATGGGACTGGTGTATCTCCCGGCAGCGGATATTTGCCACACCGATCCCGGTATGGTTCTGCAACAAGTGCGGGGAAATGGTATTTCCTGAGGAAAAAGATCTCCCGGTTGACCCTACCAGCACAAAGCCTGGCCATCCCTGCCCGAAATGCGGGTCGACAGAATTCTCCGGGGAACAGGACGTACTTGATACCTGGATGGACTCATCGATTTCAGTGCTTAATGTGACAGGCTGGGACGGGTCAGGTGACCCCCCGTATTTCCCTGCCCAGATCAGGCCACAGGGCCATGACATCATCAGGACATGGGCATTCTACACGATTCTTCGGTCGGTCGCCCTAACCGGGCAGCGACCCTGGGACCAGATCCTCGTCAATGGCATGGTACTGGGCGAGGACGGATTCAAGATGAGCAAGAGCCGCGGTAATATCATCGAGCCCTTTGAAATCGTCGATAAATACGGGGCTGATGCCCTGCGGCAATGGGGTGCAATGGGGGCTACAACCGGTTCGGACATCATGTTCAACTGGAATGATGTCGTGTCTGCATCGCGGTTCCAGACAAAGATGTGGAATATAGCCCGGTTCTCCCTCATGCAGATCGAAAAGGAAGAGATTAGGTCAGATGCAAAGGTCACGGCACTGATCGACCGCTGGCTCCTTGGAAAACTGTCCGATACCATCGCCGAGGTTACGGATGCGATGGAGCACTTCCAGTTCGATCGTGCCTTAAAAACAATCAGGGAGTTTGCATGGGAAGTGCTCGCCGACGAGTATATCGAGCTGGTCAAGGGCAGGCTGTACCTTGGTGGCGCAGACCGCGAGAGTGCATGCCTTACACTCCGGTCCACATTCGACTCGCTCTGCCGAATGCTAGCGCCGTTTACGCCGTACTTTGCTGAAGAGTGCTACTCTTACCTTTCTTTGGAAAGCGTTCATTCGCAGGAATGGACGAAATTCACCTATGCAGACGAGGAGGCATTGCGGGAAGGGGAACTCCTTGTTACGGTTGTATCTGAACTGAGACGCTACAAGCACGAACAGGGAATGGCGCTGAATGCCCCGCTTGGAAAGGTGACCATTTATTCCGCCCACAGCATTGATGACGCCGGGGACGCATCCCGGACACTGAATGCAGAAGTCCACTGGAGCAAAAACAGGGCAGACCTCGAGCAGGTGGTTTCAGACGTGCAGTTCAACCTCGGAGTAATCGGTCCCACCCTACGGAAACAGGCAAAGAGTTTCATGGAGGCAGTCAGGGCACTACCAAAGGATCAGCTGATTAATCCGCCATCCACGGTACTGGTGGATGGAGAGGAAATACCCGTACCCGCTGATGCATTTTCCCCCAAATTTTCATACATGGTCGGAGGGGAGAAGGTGGACGTGGTTAATGTCGGTGACGTGATTGTGACCGTGCAGCGGCCGACCTGATGGCATCGGCAACAAACTGCTGAATTTCTTTTTCATCTTTTTCTGCGTCCACGAGAATGAACCGTGACGGTTCTTCCCGTGCAAGCGCAAGATAATTGTCCTGCACTTTTGTGAGGAGGGAGGAGTATTCGAAATGTTCCCGCTCCGTGCGTCCTGAACGCCTGAATAACGCCGTATCGACCGGGAGGACGAGGAGAAAAGTCAGGTCAGGTGAGATTGTCCACCCTTTGTGTACCTGCCTGAGCCATGCGAGGGGGTCCGGTACCAGTCCTTCGAGTGTTACCTGCTGGTAGGCATACCGGCTGTCAGTGTAACGATCGGAGATGACAAGCTGGTTTTTTTCAAGGGCCGGGCGGACCACAGTGGCCAGGTGCACTGCATGATCAGCGACAAACAGGAGAGCCTCGGCAATCGAATCGATCTCCTCGGCAATTGCACGACGTACGGAGGTTCCTACCCAGGTCTCCCCGGGTTCGCGGGTCATCACGGGTGCGAGATCTGCAAGAGATCCCTCAAGCGATGATACGAGGCTGCTCTTACCACTGCCGTCAATTCCTTCAATCGTGATTAACAGAATGTTCCCCTCCTGATCATTTCAACAGGTATCGTATTGTTGTGAAGCGCGGTCGCAATAATCGCACCGTCAAACCCGGAATCTGCCAGAAGTTCCAGGTCTTCAACCGACGCGACACCCCCACCCCAGAGGAGTTTTCCGAAATATGCTTCTCTCATGTTTCCGGGCCGCACCCGGGCCAGTCCCTTTGACGTGCCGACCCCGCTGATATCAAGCAGGATACAGCCGTCAAAATGTAACTCATTAACAGATCTGATGTATTCTTCCGGGGTTCTGCCGGACGGGATTACAAGCCCTTCTTTCATGTCGATACTCAGGTATCCCGATTTGTAACGGGTTAAATCCTCACCCGCAGTTTCTGTACCGATCACGTTCTCAAAATGGTCGAGGGCAAGCAGGTCCCCGGGATCCCTGCACCCCCTGTCAGCATAGCAGTGGCTGACAAGCTGGTTGCACCGGGCGATTATATCGTCATGTGACCCGGCACCGGTGATCCTGTCGAGATCGGCGATATAGATCGACCGGGGCCTGATGTGACAGATGAACCCTTCAGGGTCGGCAACGGGTGATGCCCCCCAGGTAAGCGGGCGGTAGTTCATACGGTCGCCACGCTCACCATGGACAACGAGCCCGTCCTTCAAATCCATTGCGAGAACAAGTTCCATGCCAGAACGCAATCACTATTAGGATAAAAGATCATTAAATCCTATGCAATTACTGGTCAGCCCGCGGGATATTCCGGAAGCAAGGAAGTCTCTTGCCGCTGATATCATCGATGTAAAAAAGCCCTCCGAGGGTTCGCTCGGGGCGAACTTTCCCTGGGTGATCAGGGAGATCAAGTCCATCTCAACCAAACCGGTGAGTGCAGCGATTGGCGATTTTGACTATAAACCCGGTGGTGCGAGCCTGGCGGCCTACGGAGCTGCCTGTTCCGGGGCGGACTATATCAAGGTAGGGCTGATGTTTGACGGGATAGAGAAAGCATCAGACCTGATTGAGTCAGTTGTGAAAGCAGTAAAAGATGAGTTCCCGGAAAAAAAGGTCGTGATATCTGCATATTCGGATTACGTGCGACTCGGAAGTATCTCCCCGTTCGATATGGCCCCGCTCGTTGCAGAGGCCGGGGCAGACCTCGCAATGATTGACACCGGGATTAAGGATGGAAAGAGCACGTTCGACTTTATGGATGAGGCAGCACTGACCCGCTTTACCTGGAAAAACCATGACATGGGTATCGGTACAGCAATTGCCGGTGCGTTGAAAATGGAAGATATCCCCCTGCTGAAACGTATTAATCCGGATATTATCGGCGTTCGGGGTATGGTATGTGGTGGCGACCGGAATGCATCGATCCGTGAAGAACTCGTCCAGAAACTGATGATGGTGGTGAAGTAAATGTTTGTTGAAAAACTGGAAGCTGCAACCCTCGCTCTTACGTTTGATGATGTTCTCCTGATACCTGCCGAATCCTATACCGATCCTGACCAGACCGTGGTATCCTCACGTTTTTCAACGAATATTCCCCTGAACGTCCCGCTTGTCAGTGCCGCCATGGACACGGTGACCGAGTCGATGATGGCAATTGTGCTGGCTCACGAGGGGGGTATCGGGGTTATTCACAGGAACATGCTGGCTGAGCACGAGGTAGAGGAAGTCCGTGCCGTGAAACAGGCGGAAGAACTGATTGAAAGGAGAGTTCTCACGGTGGGCCCGGAATCAACAGTCTCCGACGTGGAGCGCCTCATGAACGAGCACCGGATTGGCGGGGTGCCGGTCATCGATAACGGAAAAATTATCGGTATTGTCAGCCGTCGAGACGTCCGTGCCATCGCATCAAAACGCGGGACAGAGATGATCCAGGCGATCATGACAAGGGACCCTATCACTGCGGACGTCAACATAACCATGGACCAGGCGCTTGAGACCATGTATACCAATAAGGTCGAGCGCCTGCCGGTTGTTGACCAGTCAGGGAAACTGATTGGGATCATCACGATGCAGGACATCCTTGAAAAGCGCCAGTACCCAAAGGCAACACGGGACAAGAAAGGCAACCTCCGCGTCGCTGCAGCGGTCGGTCCGTTCGACTTTAACCGGGCGATGCTCCTCGATGAGGCTGGTGCAGATGCTCTGGTAGTCGACTGTGCACACGGCCATAACATGAAGGTTGTTGCAGCGGTGAAAGATATCAGGGCAAGTGCAAAGGCAGACGTGGTAGCAGGAAATATAGCCACCTCCAAGGCGGCCCGCGAGCTCGTCGACCACGTAAACGGCCTAAAAGTTGGCATCGGCCCCGGGTCCATCTGTACAACACGGATTGTCGCCGGAGTAGGGGTACCACAGATTACCGCAATTGCTTCGGTCGCGGACGTCGCACGGGAATCCGATGTCCCGGTGATCGCAGACGGCGGTGTCAGGTACAGCGGCGATGTAGCCAAGGCGATCGCAGCAGGAGCAGATTCAGTAATGATGGGCAGCCTGTTCGCCGGGACCGATGAAGCACCGGGGAGGGTCATAACCATTAAGGGACGACGGTACAAGCAGTACCGTGGCATGGGTTCACTCGGCGTGATGAGTTCGGGAGTCTCAAGCGACCGTTACTTCCAGCCAAAGGATATCGGGAGAACAAAGTTTGTGCCCGAGGGCGTGGAAGGAGTTACCCCCTACGTGGGTAATGTAGCGGACATCATCTACCAGCTCGTGGGAGGGCTGAAATCAGCGATGGGTTATACCGGATCGAAGGACATACAGGAAATGCATGAAAAGGCAGCACTTGTCAGGATTACGCCGGCCGGACATTTCGAGAGCCACCCGCATAATATCCTTATCACCGATGAAGCACCCAATTACCGGATTAGCGATTGAGACGGGAAATAAAATTCTTCGTTTAAACCTATTTTTTACTTTCACCCCGCGTCCGGCATCATTCGATATACCCCTATCCCAATTTTATTTTCATGTTTATTGCGAACGAATGGAAGGGCATGGTGGTACCGGGTAAGAAATACCATGTAGTTGCACAATTTACTGACCAAGACCTCGAATTTATGGGTACTGGGGCAATTGGAACCGAATCTCAGGATCAGGTATTCATGACGACAGGTCAGATAACGATGATAATTCCATGGGAGGCTATTGAAACACTGGACCCCGTTGAAGAGTAATAGCATCAATGGATTGTGGTGTGCTGGGTATCGGTATTACAAATGCCGTTTTTTAACAGCAATCCTTTACATCACGCAGCTGCCGACAACTTGACAGACCCACCTACATACACCATAATATACCATAAAACCTAACATTAGGTTATTAATGCTGAACAGCATCGACGTTGCCCGCGTTCTTGATATCCTCGGAAACAGGAACCGGAGGCGGATTATAGAACTCCTACGGGAGAGACCCTGCTTTGTCACCGAGATCTCTGACCGGCTTACGCTCTCCCCGAAAGCAGTTATCGAGCACCTTCAGATGATGGAACGGGAAGAGATACTTTCATTCCAGATGGATGAACGGCGGAGAAAATACTATTTTATTTCCCACGATATCAGCATCGAAGTAAACCTGCTGAAACAGGAAAATTCTGAATTTTCAATGGATCTTGATGCAGGGACTATATTCCAGCGGTCCCTCCATACCATGCGAAAGATGGTGCAGGCAAGGGATGAACTTGTTACGAGGGCAGGGCACCTCGATGACGATATCGAGGAACAGATGCGTGAGATTGCAAAAAAGGGAAAAAATATCCTTCAGAACGAAACAGAACTCAACCTGGTGATTGCACTATCCCATTATCCTCTCACGCTTACCGACCTTGTCGAGCTGACCGGTGAAGATGAGGCCGGAATCATCCCGGTTGTCGAAGGCCTGGTCGCCAGGGGAATCGTTGAACAGGAAGGCCTGGAATACCGCATCAGGGATATGTATGCCGGATGATGAAAACCCGTACGAAGAATTTCTTAAATCCCTTGCAAAAATAGTAGAGGACATTATGAAGGACATGCCCGACGAGGAGCATGCAAGGTTTATAGGTTGCACGATCATTGCCGGGGGAATCCCGGGAACTCCTCCGTTTTTCCAAGGAATGGAAGTCAACGACAGGGAGATCAGGTATGAAATCATCGAGTCCGAGGAACGGATCTATATAACCACCCAACTTCCACCTGACATAAAAAATGCCCCGTATGCAGATATTGACCCGGATTCGGTACGGATTTGTATTGATGACCGGGATGCCCTGATCCCGATGCCGGTACCTCTCGATATCATCCACAGCTTTTACATTGTCAGGCACGGGGTGATGGATATTGTGCTGAAAAAAAAGCCCACCTACCCGGACATCAACTAATTAGGGCATCAGAGACGCAAAAATACAGGTAATCAGGGTTCCCGGGTCCCCCGGGAGGTACAAGTTCAGACCTTCACATGGGCATCCGTCGTTGCCCACTCGGTAATTTTCCGCTCTTTCCTGTCATATTCATGGAACTGGCGGAGCGAGACCGTGAGATCCCTGGTAAATGCGAAATACCCGATCTGGGTACTGCGACAAAGTTTCATCGCCATGTCCATCAGGCCACGGGGGTCAGGTCTCGATTCACCCAGCCAGATATGGAAGATATTTCCCCCGTCCACGATCGGGAAGAAGACATGTTCAATCTCCATGCGCTGTGCGAGGGTAATCCTCGCCCCGGGGGCGACATGCGTGCCGTTCGTATAGTAGATGGGGAGGTCCCGTGTGGTCCCTATCTTATCCAGCGAACCTTCTAGATCGCCCTTGATAACCTTCTTAGCCTGTTCACGGAAGGCCTTGTTCAGCAGGTCTGATACAGCAAAGCGCTGACCTGTCGTTTCGGCCGGCGTTCTTGCGAGTGCGATGGTCATCCCGTGTTTTTCCGATAATGCCCTTGCATAGAGTTCCATCTCGGTCATCGCCCGCACGGCGAGTTTGAATGCCTCTTTCGACTCGTGCAGCTGTGAACCCACATGGGCCTGCACCATCTCATTCACACCGACGATTCCGATCGTGTAAACCAGTCCCTCGAGGTCCACGGCAATTGCACCACGTTCTCCCGTGGCCGGGTCTTTTGGCCGCTGCATCGCAAATGGCATCCGCCCATGTGCCCGGATAATTTCAAGCCATCTTCGCTTGATATTGAAGACCTCGACTGCCACGTCCATCATCGCACGGAGTTCCGAAAAGAGCCGCCCGTCATCACCTTCGGCCTTATACGCAGCACGAGGGCAGTTTAAGGAAACGACCTGCCAGGAACCCATCGAAAAATGCCGGCCATCCTCGAAATACAACTTCTTATCAAAATCAGAGTCATCTTCCGCAACACAGGAGAACTGGTACGCACAACACTGGTAACAGGAGATGCCCTTCCCCGCACCGCGATACCCTGGTATCTGGTTATCATAATAGGGTGTGCCGAATTTCGAGGCCAGTTCAAATGTAAGAAGGTAGAGTTCGCTATAGGTAGGAAGATCGGGATGTGTTTCGTTATATTCGGTCATCTCCTTCATAAATTCCGGTTCGATGCTGATTTCAGGTTTCGGGAAGGAAAATGGCTTACCCCAGGAGTCCCCTTCGAGCATGACCTCCATGAGCGCCTTGAAGAGGAGCCGCACCTCACGTTCGAACTCCAGGTAGGTGCGTTTTGGCGCAGTTTTTCCATCCCAGATCTTTCCCTTGTAGACACAGGGCTTGTCTTTCCATAGCGCAGGTACACCCGGGCATAGTTGAACAGATGAAAATACGAGCTGACCTCCACGTGCAACCATCATCTGGGTCATCTCGTAGACAAACATCTGCATCATCTGCTTGATCTCGCTATAGGGCATTCCTTCGAAGTAGGGTGCCAGGAATGTCAGGAAATTATAATACCCCTGCCCTCCTGCGAAATTTGTCTGGGCGCTCCCGAGTGCCTTGACCGCATGGAGCACGGCTACTTCTGCGCGCCTTGCCGGACCGGCCACTGACGCTTTTGTTCCGTTGCCATCCGGCATGAGCCCGTAGTAAAAGAAGTACCTGAGGTCCCAGTCCTGGCAGAACGGGCGTGTCCCGAAATACTCAAGGTCATGGATATGAATATCCCCTCTCAGGTGGTGGTCAGCAAGTTCGGGGGGCAGTTGAAGGAGATATTGCTCCTTGCTGATCTTGTCCGCCTTTTTCTTGTGAGAGGTCTCAGCGTTTTCCTGGAGGTTGGCATTGTCTTTTGCCTCAAATCCACGCCCCACATCGATAAGATGCGCATCATACACCGGCGTACCTACCCTGGTGCAGACATTCCGGTATTGTACAAGACCCCGCTCAAGGAGCGAGATATTCATTATTTCGCGTATCAACGGCCCTGAAAGCGATTGGAGCCCCATCGACAGAATCCGTCGTTCAACAGACAGCGCGATCTCCCGGGCGAGTTCTTCATCCGCGCTCTTGTACCCGTAAAATGTCTCGACGAGACGGGTTTCCTCCACTATCTGGCGGACAATCCGCTCCCGGTCCCACTCTATAATATGCCCGTCCGATGTCCGGACTGGTGGCAACGGGGAGATGAATATGCCATCAAGGGTCTTCTGGCGGGTATCGCGCTTCTGCATTATACACCTGCAAGGAATTGAGTGACGTTATCTTCCCGGACTGTACCCCCGGAAAACAGATCATGGGATGTGAGGAAGTGGTCACCATTCTGGAGGACGGGGGCCTCGCTGACAAAGATTCCATTAATACGGAGTTCGGTCAATGACTCGGCCGTGGACATGTCCCTTTCCTGAAACGGGATCCCGTGTCCTTTCAGATATTCTTTTAATAGTTCGCATTTGGGACAAAGCTCAAGTGTATAGATGGTCAGTTGCGGTGAATCTGCCAATATATCACCCCCCTATCTCATTTACAATAGTGCTTAATTTTAAAAAAGTGTTCGATAGTTCTCCGGGACTAAAAATTAATTAATTCCCTACCAGACACAAAGGTATAACCATGCAGGAGAAAGGATGGACCTAAATCATGGTCAGGGCATTTGTGGCAATCGACCTGTCACCCGAACTACGTGAGAAGATGCGTGAACTCCAGGTGGCAATCAGGCAGAGCAGGGCACGACTTAATCTTGTTGATCCTTCCATTATTCATATAACAATAAAATTTCTCGGGGAAATCGAGGCGACGCGGGTAGGACCGGTAAGTGAAGCACTCAGGGGTATTAGATTTTCGCCATTTGATCTCACGATAACGGGTCTTTCCACAAATAACACCCGGAACCCCCGTGTGGTATGGGGGACAGTGGGGGACAGGGGGCAATGCAGGCTCCTCTTTGAACAGGTTGAAACGGCACTCGCTGCCCTTAAGTTTCCACGTGAGGAGCGCGGGTTCACACCCCACGCGACAATCGCAAGAGTTAAAGAGTATGACCCGTCCCTTATGCAGTCAATCAGTCCATACCTTTCAGAAAAACTTGGGGAATGTCATATTTCCGGGTTCAGCCTTAAAAAAAGCACCCTTATGCCGGCAGGACCGGTGTATGAGAATATTATGGAGGTCACGTGGTAACCAGATCTGCACTTGAAACATCAGTGCTCGAAAGAATCAGGCCGCAGGCTGATGAAAGGGTGCATATCCATAACGTCGCAGGAATGCTGATTAAGGCCGTCAACCGGAGCGGGAAAGCGACCGGTATGATCGTTGGATCCGTTGCACGGGATACATGGATCCGTGGTGACCGGGACCTCGATATTTTCATGCTGTTCCCACCGGATCTCCCAAGGGAAGAGCTGGAAGTTGAAGGACTTGGACTTGCGAGGAGGGTTACAGAATCTGCGGATGGCACATGCCGTGAAAAGTATGCAGAACACCCGTACATCAATGCGACCATCGATGGCCTTGATGTCGACATCGTCCCCTGCTACGAGGTACCTGATGCAACTGCGATCCGAAGTGCCGTGGACAGGACACCCTTCCATACGCGGTATATAAAAGACCGGATCTGCACCCTTATCGATGATGTGCTCCTCCTTAAACAATTTACAAAAAATGGCGGAATATATGGTTCTGACCAGATGACCGAAGGGTTCTCGGGGTACCTTTGTGAACTCCTGGTGTACCATTACGGGGGTTTCATCCCGCTTATTGCGGCCGCATCAGACTGGTGGCCGGGAGTCCTCATCGATATTTCAGACCACCGGACAAAAACATTTCATGAACCGCTGGTCGTGGTTGACCCTGTTGACCCGGGCAGAAATGTTTCCGCCTCGGTATCACTCACCCGGATGTGTGAATTTATCGAGCTGTGCAGGGGTTATCTCGAGCGGCCTTGTGAAGGATTTTTTTTCCTTCATACCCCACACCCGGGATCAATAAAAAAAGCACAGGTGCTGGTGGAGAAGCGGAAAACCGCAATGTATTCGCTAACCTTCCCGACACCACCATATATCGAGGAGATTGTAGTCCCCCAGCTTCGGAAAAGTCTTGAAGCGATCTCCGCACTCCTTGCCCGGCATGAATTCGTCGTGAACCGTGGTGCCTATTGTATGCAGACAGACCGGTGCATGCTGCTTTTTGAATTGCTCACCGATACACTGCCACCCGTAACACGCCATTTCGGCCCGCCATTATGGGCCCGGGAAAATGCGAAGCAGTTTTCTGAAAAATATATCAGGGGAATGGAGGAAGGACGAATTTTCTCAGGTCCGTATATTGAAAACGGAGTATATGTCGTGGAACTGGCACGACGCTTTGCAAACGCCGGGGACCTTCTCGCGTCCCCGGACCTTCTGGAAGTGGGTCTCGGGCGTCATGTAAGGTCGGAAATCCGGGATTCACTCACGGTTAAATGCGGTGTCGACTGCATGGAAGAAGAGTTTGCCTCCTTTATCACCACATTTCTTGAAAAGAGATCCCCCCTCACACAGATCAGGCAACTTGATAATAGTGGCTAGGTGTTGAAGATGCAGGCATCATTTTTTCACAGATTACCACCGATTAGGCGTGCCACGTTGGCGGCCATCGGATCCCGGCTTTGAGATACCTTCATATCTCCCCAAATTAGAAGATTCAATAATTAAATCCCGGCAGGACTCCGGAGCGGGGCATAAAGCCTCCCGTGGGTGCCAACGGGCGGAGGAGCATGAACACTGAAGATGCCTTATCGAGAACCTCGATCATTGTCATCGTAGTATCGATCATTTTGATCGTCGCCGCTGCAGGGGTGATGATCTTTTTCTCATCGAGCCCTGACAAAGTGCCGCGTATGAATGCAACGGTAGAGGCATCGGGAAACGTGGTATATCTCTATCATGACGGGGGGGACCCGTTTCCAAAGGACCGTCTCATTGTACGGGTAAACGGAGACGATGTCCCTGACAGCCAGGTCTCACTGCTTCACTCGCAGGACTGGCCTTGGACTGCAGGAAAGACAATAAAAGTCCAGTATTCAGGTAGCGCAAGCCCGGATACGGTCCAGGTTATCTACAGGAACGGTCAGAAACAGACCGTTGTAGTCTCCCAACAATTGAACAGTGGTATCCCGGCCCAGATTACCCCCGTAATCACCATCGTACCAACAATATCGCCATCCGCCACACTGCCTGGAGAACCCGGGGTTACACCAGGGATTGTCATACCAGTCGAGACATCGGAAATCCCGGTTATCCTTCCAATAACGATGGTCATCCCGCAGGTTACTCCTACACCACCGCATGCCAATTTTGCTGCAATGCCAACTTCAGGCCATCTCCCGCTCGATGTGCAGTTTACAGACCTTTCAACAGGCATCCCGACAAAATGGTCATGGAATTTTGGAGATGGAAGTGTATCCACTGAACGAACCCCGGTACATCGATATTCCACCCCGGGCAGTTATACGGTAAGCCTCGTGGTAGAAAATAAATTCGGGTCTGATAAAAAGTCCATTCCAGGATATATCTCTGCAGGCATTGCACCGGTTGCGAATTTTGCGGCTTCACCCCGGGATGGCACTGCACCGTTGGAAGTCCATTTCACGGACCTTTCAACAGGACAACCCGTAGTATGGTCATGGGACTTCGGTGATGGCATGAAGTCCCAGGAAGCAAATCCGACACATATCTACTCATCAGGTGGTTCCTACCAGGTGACCCTCACGGTTGCAAATTCCTACGGGGCTGATACAAGGATCCAGAATTCGTATATTACCACGTCCTCGTCCCCCAGCCACGATGTCTACCTCTACGGAAGCTCTTCCGGTTATCTTGCACCTGAAGGATATATTGCCTGCACGGTCATTACCACCGACTCCTGGATCAAGATAGCAGGGAGAGTGTACCGGTTTACGGAGGGGGATAATGTTCAGCTCATCATCATGGATCCTTCATCAGGGGTAATAGATGCATCTTCGTCTACCATCACCGGGTTTGACTTTAATAAAGTAGACATGTATGTGAACGGAGCCCTTGCCCAGGAAGGAATAGTCACTGACGTAGGCATCACGGGCTACCGGAATTACCGTTCCTCAACAACTCTCATAATCCCGGTAGGAGATAGTACAACCGTTTTCTTTGCAGACGGGCGCAGGACACTCATAAGCCCAGGACAACAGCTAATTATCAGGAATTTCAAACCAGACACTACCGGCAGAATGGTCTTCACAAAAACGATCGGGGAGGTATTTTACAAAGGCGGGGCTGAATCCTGGCAGCTGGTATGATTCAATAATTTTTGGCAGGGTGAAAAAAACAGGTACCCGGTACCTGGATCTTTGCGGGGGATATTTTTTTTATACGGTTGTCAGGACACGAGGAAATATAAGGCTTGGGTCCCTTTTGACGCATCAAATAGATGGGATTCATGTATCCTGTTACGAAATAGTTATAGGACAAAACATCGCATCCAATAAGCAGATTGATCATGTCGTCTTAACAAAAACAACGACACCACTCTGCATGATGATAACATCTGTTATACAACGCTCTGGTAGATTCCCGGTATAACAGGGAAGATTATTCATATCCCAATGGAGGTCAAAAACCATGAAAAACAGATTATTGGCCATTATGTTCGCCCTTACCATTTTTGGTATGATCCTTATCATGCCCGTATCTGCAGCAGATCCGCCTATGGCATCAGCATCACACGAGAAAGTAATCATATATGCGACTAATTTTACGACAAACCCATCATGGCAGACGAATAATCCAACCCGTTACTACTGGGAACCGCAGAAGGGGATGTATCATTATCTCGTTCAGCCAGGTACCGGAGGGTATTCATATATACCTGTTAATTATGACGAAGAGTCGTTTGCCCTTGAATATGATTTTTACCCGATAAGGACCGATAAGGAAATGTCGTTCCAGTTTGGCATGGGCAGCAACGAAATGGATATTACCAAGGGAACAAATGTTTTGTCTCTCTTTACCAACAAGAAAAACGGAAAGCTGATGTGGCTACAGGTGATCACCCAGAACAATAACCGGGTTGATGTAAGCAGCGCCCATGACACCTATGGTGGCCCCACGACGAATTATGAAGACAACCAGACATACCATGTCGTCGTCAGGTACAATAAAGAGCTGAAGAACGCGGATATCAAGGTCAGTTATAAAAGCAACCAGACGGTTTTATGGGGTTATTATGTTAATTTCGCCCAGGAACTCCATACCCTGAACAGGCTTATGATCTCATCAGTAGGAATGTACGGGAATACCGAATCTGTTGCAGAAGGTTTCATTGATAATGTGGAACTGTCAACAATGCGTGATGTAATTCCAACACCGCCAACTGCGACACCGATAATCACGACACCAGTCACAACCGCAACAACAATACCGGCGACAACCACGCCGACACCGACAAAGTCACCCGGATCTCCCGTTACCTTGATCCTGGCGCTGGGAATTGCCGGGGTTGGTGCATTAATGGTTCACAGAAAATAGTAACCCTCTTTTTTATTGGTGTCCGTAATTTTTGTTACCAGATCGCTTAATACCGCTGAATAATAAATCACTCTCCGGGAATGCTCATGGATGACCAGCAAGACGAACATATTATCGAAGCGATAGGAAAAAGCCGTATTCTGATCAGGGATGGTAAAATTATTGAGGTGGGTAGCGCGATGATCAGCTCGTGCCCGCTGGCGGAACGTTTTGCCAAACCAGTTCACCTGATCACGCCCAAAGCGGTTGAAGAGAATTTTTCCAACAGGATCGCAGTGTATGGAATGTGCACCAGTGAACGGGAGATACTTGGCAGCGGGGAATTCGTCGGGTTTGGTGCATCAGAACTGATGAGTGCAGGGCTGAAGTTAGGGATCATAGACTGTGCAGTAATTGCTTCTGACGGGGCGGGCACCGTTATTGTCAGGAGCCCCGAACTAGTACAGGGCATAGGGGGGCGTATGTCAGGGCTTGTGAAGACTTCCCCCATTACGGGTATAATCAGAAAGATTGAAGATGCAGGGGGAATTGTCCTCGATCCGGAAACCGCACGGATTGACCAGCCTGCAGGGACAGTACTAGCTTTTACCGAAGGCTACCGCCGTATTGCAGTCACGGTTGCCTCCGCGGCAGATGCTGCGAAGATCCGGGTAACCTGTCCAGGTGCATTGATTATTGCTGTGCATACAACGGGTATCTCCAGGGAAGATGCAGAGGGACTGGCGGTTACCGCTGATCTCATCACGGCATGCGCATCCAAATGGATACGGGAAATCGCGGGGAAAAAAGCACTTCTCCAGGCAGGTACAGCCATCCCGGTATTCGCCATGACGAGGCAGGGCAAGGATCTTATCCTCGATAAACTGAAGGCAACCAATGAACCGGTTTTTCTTAAAAGCGCCCGTCTGCCATTTGCAGGCGATATTCAGCCAGTACCGCTCATATAAGAGATGGGATAAATGTACCTCCGGAATTCTATGAGGTTCTGACAACCCGGGATCTCTTTTTAGAATTATTTAACCAGGATCTGAGGATCCTGCATGGTAACAACCCGGGTAAGCAGACACGGATTATTCGTTCACATGGTCATAGAGCAACGTCTCCCTTGAAATCATGAAAGCCGCCGCGATATCTCCATCGGGACCAATAATTGGTCCGGCATAAAAATACCGCGTGATCTCCCCTTCCTCCACCATGTATACCTCTTCGTCACAGACAGGTCTGCCGGAACGAAAAACAGACCGAATCATATCTTCGATCCTGGCGGATTCTGAAGACAGAATCTGAATTTCATGGGGAAACTTCCCTATGAATTCCCCGGCTCCGATCCCTGCAGACTCTGCCTGGGCCGTGTTTACAAACATGAAATGGCATTCCCCATCAAAAATACTGATTTCATCGGGGAATTTTTCAATGATCTGGTGGAGCAGGTCTCGTTCTGCCCTGGCTTCAAGGAGCAGTGATTCAGGTTTTGGGTCCTTCCGTTCCCATTTATCTGTTTCGAGGAGGTCAAGAAAATAAATCAATGCCCCGCAATACGATCCGTCTGCCCTGTGAAGGGGAAGGGTCCGGGAGACCACGAGCAGGGTTGACAGGTCCTTCCGGAGTACTTTGTGGAGCGTATGGGCACCTTCTTTATCAACGACCTTGTTACCTGATGCCTCAGAATCTGCAAATGTAAGGTACTCGACCGGTGAGTGTCCAATCATCTCTTCCTGTGAACAACCAACCATGGCTGCGCCTTTCGGATTTACTACGATTATGTGATTGTTCTGGTCAAGGTACCAGATCCCCTCACCGGCATTATCAATAATGAAATGGACCAGCGATGGCGGAAACTCTCCCCGCCAGTGAATTTCGTGTGGGCGCTCCTTCTTATTCATAGGATTAACCAGTTCTGATCGATTCGTGGAATATTTATGTCCCTTTGGAAGCATTTTTTTTGCTGGGTTAAATTAGGGTCAATATCTGAAGAAGATATCTTTAAGGACAATGAAACGTAGGGCAGGTGGTGGTATATCCCGGTTACAAGGGCCGGATTCCGACCATGCATTCAGGGGTAGTACTGGCAGCGGATACATGGCACAGGAGATCAGGATCAACGCTAATCAGGGTTGATATTCCGGGGCCACTGCCAAAGATCAGGAGTACAGCGTCTTTGCAATCGTCCCCACTGCAATCAGGATAAACATCACGGCAATTATCTTCTTTAACGATTCCGCAGAGATCCGGGGGGCAAGTCTTGACCCGATTTGTGCTCCGAAAAAACCACCTGTTGCAAATGTGACCGCAAGAACCGGCAGGATGTGGCCAAGTGCAAGATGTACTGCGGCACCCGATAGCGAGGTGAAAAAGATAATAAACGTGGAACTTGCAGCAGCAAAATGGATTGGCATACCAAGGATGAACAAGGCTGGCACGTTGATAACTCCACCCCCAAGGCCACATACCGCACCTATCAGTCCTGAAAGGGCCCCCCAGATAATGAGGTGGAGGTAATACATCCTCATCGTTACGCAGGTTGAAAACCGGTCCCTGCACTCCTCGCTAAAAGACGGTCCGAACGTAATCGGAAAAATCAGCGTGCGGTCTCCGGAAAGCATGGCGACGGCGAAGAGAATTATTACCCCGGAAAAGATCAGGGCAAGCCATGAACCCGGTAGTAACGCGGTGAGAAGGCCCCCTATAACCGCACCGATAATTCCCGGAATAATCATAACAATGGCGGCCCGGTAGAATATCCTCCCCTGCCGGGCGAAAGAAAACGACCCGGAAAAGGATGTTGCAACAATTACCGCAAGGCTCGTCCCAACAGCCATCTTCTGGTCAAGACCAAAAAGGATGGTGAATACCGGGACCATCAGGAACCCGCCACCGACTCCAAGGACCGCTGCAAGTATTCCGATTCCGATTGCTATGATTATTGCAATAATATATTCGAGCAGTATACCATCTCCTAACGGCAACGTACCTGAACGAAATAATGTGAGGTAACCGGATAAATGGTTGGAATTTGAACCATGGTGACGTCCATCACATCATGGTATTAAACATTTCCGGGAAAATCCGCTCGTTTGAAGGGAGTTCAATCTCAAAGGAACACACCGCATTGCTGCTGATTGCAAGGATTCCAATTAAAAAGGAGGGGATTGCGTCGGGATAATACGTAGTGGAACAGAGTCAACACCGTGCAAAATACTTCAAATGGAAAGATACTTTTGACACAACCAAAAAATTAAAGATTTTTAGGCTTATTAGACCACAAGCCATGTTTATTGCAGTACGAACGGGCTTTCACATCAGTTGAGGTGACGGGAAATTCCGCTTCCGGTGAATCACCCGGTTGAAGACCCTTAACATAGAGGTAACTACCTGATGTAACTTCGATCCATTCAATGTGGTGTTCTCCCTCCATAGGGTGCGGGACGGAACCGACTTTTACCGTGATCCCATTTCCTGTCTTCTCGACAACGGGCAGGTGTTTTTCTTTTCCCTGGTCTTCTGCCTTTTCAATTTGCAGTTCCATCGGTTGGTTGCAACAGACTGATATACCCACTCCGCTGTGGATTACCATGACAATCTTACCGCATACGTTACATTTCATTACTTCAAGCATATGGTTTGCCTCTGTAGTAGGGAGCTATCCATTGAGATATAATTGTATCGATAGGTCTGATTTGCCAGAGAAGGGGGGGTAGCAATAAGGCCCGGGTGGATAGATCGGCCCACAGCCCTTTATTTCACTGCCAGTCACTGACGAAAATTGGTATCTACATTGAGCACCTATGGTAAAGGTGACTGCTTGACCAGCCAGAATAAACGGGAGGATGTTTTGTCTCATGTATTCGTGCCGCTATTACCGGATATATGATATCGGCCGGGAAATTAACCTCGAACTACTCGAAAAAGCTCTTGCTGAAGCGCTGGCAGCAAATTATTCACTGGGTCGTGCCAGTTTCCAGCGGGTCCAGCCTAAATCGATTATGATGGAGGAACCACCCCTCATGCTCAGAATGGATACAGTCCGTGTGAGCCGGGGTGGGCGGGACTTTGGTTTCTGGGTTATCGCGAAGGTCTACGATATCGGGGCGATAAGTCTCTGTTTTGTGTATGAAAACAGCGAATCCCCGATGAAAGACCTGGAAGATACTGCAATCCTCTTCTACGGGCAGGAGGGACTGGCAGGTACTTTCCAGCAATACCTGACAACAATAGGGAATATTCTCAGACCGTACCTCAGGGATTTGACCATTGATCATGAATTTTTTGAGGATTACACAATCTACGTAATGGACAGGATTGACCACACCATCGACCCGGTCACCCTTATGACCGGAGAGCGGGCAAATATTTCACCTCAGATGCGCGAGGAGATCACAAGGAACTCACTTTCCTACCGTACCGATGACCTGGCCATCCTTTCATGGGATTCAGCCCTTTTATGCGAACCTGAAAACCCTACCGATATTATTGACCTGATAGAATTTGCAAACGTTCAGGTACTTGAACTCCGGTATTATGACCGTGAACTGACACGCCAGATGGAAAAGATGTACGATGATATCGACCTTGCGGACAAACTTCCAGGGTTCCGCCGGAGCAGGCAGTACCATGCAATTATGGCCGGGCAGGTGAGGACCTCCGCAGAAATATCGGAGATAACGGAAAAAGTAAATAACCTCATCAAGGTCACGGAAGACGTCTATTATGCCCGCGTGTATGACATGGTACTTAAGGTGAGCCGGAGCCGCCAGTGGAGTGACAGTGTCAGCAGGAAAATTGAAGTAATCCAGGAGACCTACTCCATGTTATCAGACGAAGTGCGGATCCAGCATTCCAATAACCTGGAATGGGTTATTATCGTGCTTATTGCACTCGAATTTGTGTTAGCGATCTGGCAGACACTTAAATAAGCCGGATCCCTGGATTTCTTGTATTTTCAAGGAGTGCGAAAATGGTGGTGAGGTAAAAGGGGTAACCAATCCCACCTACTACCAGAGGATAACGTGGTATGAATGGCATTCAATTGTAAACTGTGCGGGACATGTTGCATGTACCTCGGAGATTATATTGAGATTGACCGGCAGGTCGGCCCGTTTGAATTTGAATGTAGTTCTGTCTCCACCGGGACGCCATTTTTTGCAAGGGTTGACGAGGATAAACGTGCCCTCTTCCTCGACAGGACATGGATTCAGGAACACCCGTCAGCATGCCGGTTTCTTCGCCCTTCCGGTGAACGGATCGTATGTACAATCCATGAAACAAGTGCAGCACAGTGCAAATTCTACCGGTGCGTGGTTTTCCGGGTGTATTCACCTGAAAGAAAGTTCCTGGGAACGGTGACCGGGACTCTGGCATTGCATACAGAGGATAAGGAGTTACAATCTGCCTGGGAGAGGGGAGACAGGGTCATTCCATGGGACTCACCTGATGTGGAGGACAGGATAGCGGCCTATCTCGTTGAAAACGGATATATCCCGGAGTAATCTCAACGCGTTAAGATTGCAGGAACGTTGCTCAAACGGGAAGGATTGGCAGTGAGCAAAAACCCTGTGGATGCTTCGGGATCCAATCCGGGCGCCCATTTTTCGTCTTACTCCGGAATGTTAATTGCTTCAGGTGGAGAATTGGCAGTTAGCTATGATCCCACGCGAGGTTGTCACCGGTACAGTCTTTGCGGGACACGACTGTGCCGGTCACCCGGAATCCCAGTCAAGGCTGCTCTGTGCGATGAAAGGTATTCCCGGGGATGTAAGGGTCCTCAAACCCGAAATGGCTACCCCTGAAGACCTGGCAAGATCGCACGATGAAGGATATCCTGAGATGGTAGAAGAGCGTTGCCGGGAATGTCTTCCGGGAAAGTGCCTTCACCTGGACTCTGACACGTACATTACCAGTAAATCCTATAATATTGCACGGCTGGCTGCAGGATCTGCGATAACAACCGTTCAGCGGGTCTTTGAAGGCAGCCATTGCTTTGCTCTGGTCAGGCCACCGGGCCATCATGCAGGTCGCAGGCAGGCGATGGGATTTTGTATATTCAATAATGCAGCAATCGCGGCCTCATATGCACTGTTGCGATGTGACAGGGTCGCAATCGTTGACTGGGACGTACATCACGGCAACGGCACCCAGGAAATTTTCTATGATTCCCCTGAGGTACTGTATTGTTCCATCCACGAGGCAGGCCTTTTTCCCGGCACGGGAACGCCGGATGAAACAGGTTCCGGGGCAGGAAAAGGGTTCACACTGAATGTTCCGCTGCCCGCCGGATCATCCATCATTGAGTACCAGGCAGCATTTGAACACATCATTATCCCGGGACTGCAAAAATACCAGCCCGAGGTCATTATTGTCTCTGCCGGCCAGGACTGTCTATCAGATGACCCTCTTGGGGATATGGCCCTCAACCCTGCAGATTTTGGTGAGATGACAAGGTGGCTGTGTGAATGTGCCGGCGGGCCGGTGGCGTTCATCCTTGAAGGGGGGTACGGCCCGTCACACGGTGAGGCCGTTGCGGAAATTTTCAGGGCCTTGGGACGCGGCTGATAAGACGGGATCCTCGTGATTACATTCTCAAGGTCAGGACAATAATGGTCTGCCCGGTAGAAGAATGGGACCTGGCCGGCCTGGACCAGGTGCACTCCTTTCCTTTTTCCGGCATACCGTTTTGTTAAGCAGAACTGGAGATTATTTTTCCCGCCAAAGGTAACGTGCCCCAGGATTTGCGAAGTTACTATGCATGGCATTATTGAAAGGCAAATATTCATCACTCGAAGCTTCAATCCCATCTATATCCCAGGTGATGGGATGTTGGGGGGAAATAGATGAAGAGCGGATCGAAGGATACATGGGACCTTACCATGAACCTGAAGCGGGAAGGGCTTAATAATATTCTCGCAATATGTGGCAGCAGGGCTTTCGAATATCTGGTGACAAGCCTCTGGGATCAGGACAAATGGGTACGGATTGCAGCTGCAGATGCACTTGCCGGATTAAAGGATATCCGGGCCTACCGTTACATGGTAGCGCTCCTCGGGGATACGGACCCTGATGTCAGGTTTGCTATATCGGTGTCCCTCGGAAAACTGGGGGATGCGCGTGCAATCAGGCCTCTTGAGTCTGCAAGCCATGACAGGAATTACTTTGTACGCCAGGGCGCAGGGGAATCATTGAAACTACTCAATGAAATCACTGCGGGCAGAGGATGGCAGCGCGGGAATAATACCGCGGGACCAGCCTGTCCCGGTTCAAATTAATCCAGCCTTAAATAGAGGAAAATATTCATCCTTATATTTTCGCGGCATTCATATACCAAAACCAGTTGCATTCCATTTTTCCCAGCCCCTGATCACCGGGACAGGCCCATTGGTAGTAACCGGGGCACTCGCGGGAACAAGTCCTGAAGGTGCACGGGGTCCCTTTGATACCAGGCGATTATAACCCGGCCAAAACCCTTCCACCTTACGGATCTCCACCCTTGTATAAGGTAATGCTGCTACCACCGGTATCAGGTGGGAGACGCTACACCTTCTTTAACAGCAAACCGGTATAAAAAAAGGTTTCCAGGTAAAGAGGGGTATTTTCGTGCCCCTGCCTATACAATAAAAAACGGGATGCCAACTAGCTTTTCGAAAAATTCAGCCTTAATAACGGCCTTTTGCTTTTCAGGAATGACATCCTGGGTCGGGGTAATTATGCATTCCACCCTGTCCGGGTGGATAATACAATGCGCCGACTCCACAGCCCCCTTGTGCCGGAAATCAAGCCCGTCAGCGATTCGGAGGAGCGCGGAAAGTATGTTAGTCCGCTGCTGGTCCCCGGGTGAAAGAATGGAAAACAGGACATAGACAGGAGGACATTGGCTTCCCTGGTGAGTTCCTGCAACAAGGCTGATAATTGAACGTTCCGCAACACCGAACGGGATATGTTCATCTGACAGGATGAGTTCCCTGATTTCCTCGCCGTGTCCTTTTTTTCCTGATTTCCAGCCAATATCATGAAGAATCGCAGCACATTCGAGGAGAAAACGGGAACGCTCATTCATCTGGTGAAGCGGCACGAGATCGTCAAATAGTGCAAGTGCCATCGCAGTCACCCGGCGTGAATGGAGTAACCCTTCCGGATAGACCATGGCAAGTTGCATGACAGCCAGGCGGGATGCGTCGATATCTGCACCTTTTGGAAGATACTGGTTTTTTACACCTGTTACCAAAACCTGCCGGAGGTCGTTCCAGGTACCGGAACGAACGATTGTTTCCCAATACCGTACAAACTTGCGGTAAAGGGCAGTCCGTTCTTTTTCCCGGTTCGCTAGGAATAATTTCAGACCGGTAATTTCTATTGAAGAGGGGCGGTTTGACTCAGTAACAGGCCGGAGCCGGGAACGTTCTTTTAAAAGGATGCGTGTCACCCTGTCTATCCATACATCACAATCGTGGAGATTGCCAAGGATTTCCTGGAGTTGTGTGACCCTTCCGGCGGGTTTTCTTAACCCTAACCGGTACACCTGTGCGTAGACTTCCATCGTATAGCGGAGTTTTTTTGTTGCGATCCTCATAGCATGGTGTTCTGCTATGGCATCAGGGTGATGTACCCAGGGCGAAAAGGAGAGCAGTGCATCAAGTTGTCTCACGATATGGTCAGCAGCTACCGGGGGGATACCACTAACTGATGCCTTTTTTCTTCCGGTTCCAGACCGATCAATCAGGGACTGGGCCATTCCCCGCATGGCAGAAAGATCCTGGCGCTTTTCGAGGCGTTCAACTGATGCAATAACATCCTGTTGCAACAAGACCCTCCGGTTTTTAAGGCCTGCCAGGAGGTAGTCAATACCCGGGACCAGTGGCGTACCGGGGGAGGAGACCACTCCAGCCAGCGATTTTTGGTGCGCGATTGTCCGCTTCCGGAATTTTTTAAGGAATGCGACCTGGACATCTATATCCCGTGCCTCGCCAAGCACCCGGGTTATCTGCCGGACTTCTTCCAGCCACGCATCGTATTTCTTACCAGGAAAACATAACGCGAAAAGGGGCATTGCAGCCCGTAAACGCCGGCTTGCAACCCTCATGCGGTGAATGCACTCAATATCCTCTGCCTCTTTTACACCGTTCGTTTCTGCGGTAAGGGCATCGATCTTGGGGACCAGCTGATTTGCTCCATAAAGACACATCCCCCGGACCCTGGCAGGTTGAAGAGACGGCCCCGCCACACCTTGAGCCCCGGATGTTTCAGGTATTAAGCCCATATCCCGGGTATTGACGGGAGATGGGGCTGCAGGTTCTGCATTAGATAGACGGGGTGGTGACACAGGTAGTCAGGATAACCATTATGCTCTGCATATATTAGTGTTTATTTTCTCATTGAAGCGTCGGGTAACAGACCTCACTTCCTGTTTTGATATTTTTTGTACCCGTGGGTGGGTACCTGCATAACCTGATGCAACCCGATATGTTCACTCAACCGGATTTCCATCGGAGGTCTACCTTCCTTTGCATAGATTCTTATTTTTTAACATGCCTTTTCTGGTATGGACATACCGCTGTTCACCGATATAATCCGGGTATTTACAAATTTTTTTGGAATTGTCGGGGCAGCAATTATTATCTTTGGCGGGATCGCGGCAACAGTGAATATCATTCTCCTCGAAGCCAGGAAGAAAAAGATCACTTACAATGAAATAAGGGCGGATTTAACAGGAAAAATTGTATTCGGGCTCGATTTTTTTATCGCGGGCGATGTTCTCACCACAGTCCTCAACCCTTCAATGAGTGACCTGTTTACCCTCGGGGCCGTAGTAGTTATCCGGACAATCCTTGGTTATTTCCTGTCAAAAGAAAATAGTTCACTGGAACCGGTAACTCCATCCGGGCCGGGGTAATTTCAGGCCCCGTATTTAAATCCCGACGGGGCAGATCAGGAATAATCAAGCACCCCCTGGTAACCAGTAGATGTGCCGGGGACGGTTGCACGATATCTGGTTTTAAATCCAGCCCGGTCAGATAGTATAACAAGGGACGGATGAAATGGCATTTACATATTTTTTCAGGGATCGCCACCCGCTTGAACGGGCTATTGATTACCTGCTGCCGTCGATTATCAGCTCATCACATGTCCAAATCTGGAGTGCCGGTTCTGCAATGGGGCCGGAACCCTATACCATCGCGATCCTTCTCCGCGAACGGCTTGGCTACCACCAGTTTCGCAATATCAAAATATTGGCCACTGATATTGATATTTCTAATAATTTTGGAAAAACAATCACCGCAGGGAGCTACCATACTAGTGATCTCCAGCGACTCCCACCGAATATATACGATCGGTACTTCAGCCCGGACCCACAAGCCCCTGAATACTCAACAATATCAAGCGAATTGCGTTCTGCCGTGGAATTTCATCGTCATGACCTCCTCACCTATAACCCGGTAGCTACCGGGGTCAAGCTCATTGTCTGCAAGAATGTCCTACTCCATTTCACGGATGAGGAACGGGTCCATGTCCTCACAATGTTCCATCATGCACTTTCAGATGATGGCGTACTCCTCCATGAACATACGCAGAAGATGCCTGCTGAACTTGATGGGATGTTTGAACAGGTGTTTACCGATGCCCAGATTTTTCGAAAAAAGGGGGTGAACGTATAAAAATTAAGAACCTGACCCCCAATAGCGACGTGTATACTTCAAATGTATACCTGGTAACGGGAACAAATAATGCGATTTCAGATGTTAATACCCTGGTCGATGTGGGAAGGGACCCAAAAATTCTTGAAAGCCTCCCAAATGAATCTACCGGGATCGGGAAACGGGCCGTGGAACAGGTAATTATCACCCATAACCATTACGACCACACCGGTATGCTCAAACCGATTATCGAGCGGTACCATCCACGGGTATGTGCCTTTTCACACAACCTCGCCGGTGTAAGTATTCTTCTTAAAGATGAGGAGGAATTTATTGCCGGTGACCGTCAGTTTGAGGTAATGCATATCCCCGGACATTCGAGTGACTCAATCTGCCTGTATTGCAGAGATGACGGGGTCCTTTTTGCAGGTGATACACCGGTCATAATCCGGTTTGCTGGAGAAACCTATACAGCATCCTTCCTGCAGGCACTTGAGAAGATTTGCCGGAAAAATGTCAGGATAATCTATTTCGGGCACGGCCCACCAAAGACCGATGGATGTAACCAGGCCCTTGCCGAATCACTTCTCCATGTCAGGGAAAGCACGATCATCCCCTAAAAAGTAGGAACGGGTTTTTCCCGTTGACTGATATCCTGGAACATCCCGACGGAATCTGATTTGCCTGGTTCATGCTGTAGATTATGTATATATAGCCTATTGTAAAATTGGAGTGTGGCATTTCACCCTCCACCTGTTGATATCCATGCAGACCAGGACGCAACAACACCACATATTCCCCATGCGAAAAATGGTGATGGTGTTCAAAAACGAAGTGATACTATCAAGGTAGTGGAATTCCTCCTGGGCGATGAACATTTAGCCGTCGACCTCTTTTTGAAAAGTTATATTACATTTGGAACGTAATGTCCTTTACGATTGCCATGTACTGCCCTGGTTGTGGAGAGAAAAACTGTGATACCGATGCCACCTGTACGAAGTGCGGGTTAGACCTCGCCCGACTCAGAATAGTCATCGCAGAAGGTGACATGTATACCGGTAGTACTGGGGGGGGAGAGGCGTTTCCTGATGAAGCCATTCTTCCCGAAAACAGCACCACGGCAGATAATAACACAGGGGACTGCCATAAGGGGGATATTGCCCCTGAATTATCCGTCGAACCGGCAGTTTTAGATCATTCAGATCCGGTCCAACTGAAAGAACGCGGGAACGAGCTGTTCAGGGAGGAGAAATTCATGGACGCATTGGATTGCTATGAAAAGGCACTCGCTATTGACCAGTTCTACCAGGAGGCATGGTATAATAAATCGATCGTCCTCAAAAAAATTGGCCGTCAGGACCAGTCAAAAGTATGCTGGGGCATCTATAAACGGCTCAGTTCGGGTGTACCCAAAGCACAAAAAAACAGTCAGGAATGATCTTCCCCATGGATACCGGCAATGTTATCACCCTCGAGTACCCGCGTATACCCGTATGGTTCGTTCAGCAGAAGCCATTTATTACTTCCCGTTCCAGCTTGGGTAAGAATATGATAGTGGAGTGGTAAGAATGAAGAAACAGAAAATAATGTTTATTGCCCTGATGCTGGGGCTTGCGGTCCTGGTAGTCCCGATAGTGTCGGCATCAGCCTTCCCCTTTGGAAACAGCGTGATTAAAAGCGAATCCGAATTTTCCGGCGATGCCGTTGTGAATGAGACCATTGATCTGAAATGGACTACAGGGACGGATACCTATGAATGGGGCCAGTCATCCGTGTACAACAACACGTTGGGCCAGAAGACCCAGTCCGTCCTGAATATCAGGCAGGAGAATGGAAGTATGACCTGGTCATACCAGAGAAACGGCAATAGTATCCCATTACAGCCATCGGTGAACCATTATACAGATAATCAGGCTATCATAAAACCACAATACCGCCTCCCATATCCGGCGATCAGGTTTTTGCCAGGCATCCAGTTCATCTAATAATTACATAATTTTTCCAATGAAAATTTTTGATCCAACAACGCTATGGGTGTAAAAAAATGGCCTTTCAAATTTTCATTGCTTTGGTGCGAAGCCATCCAGCTTCATGCAAGTTTTTTTTAGGAAATTGTTTTTTTTAGACCCGGGTTTCATTTCCCGTAACCAGCAAAATACACAACGTTACGCTTTCCCACTCCTGCTAATGAGAGACTTCCTGACTTCCTCTGCATGACCCTTTACCCTGACCTTTCGCCAGACTTCTACAATCTTGCCCTCAGGGCTTACCAGGAAGGTATCACGTTCTGTCCCGAGCAATTCCTTTCCGAACATGACCTTCGGCTTCCATGCATCATATTCCTTCAGGACGTGGTGGTCGGTGTCACTCAGTAAAATTACGGTAAGGTTATGTTTCTTGGCAAACCGCTGGTGACTCTCGGGGGAATCCCCGCTCACACCAATAACCTGGGCACCGAGCGCTGCAAACTGTTCAAGCGCGGCTGAAAACGTGATAGCTTCAAGAGTACATCCAGGGGTATTATCTTTCGGATAAAAGTATAGTATGACCCATTTCCCACGAAATGACTGGAGACATACCTCTTTTCCCTCTGCATCGGGAAGACAGAAACCCGGCGCCTGCCGGCTGATGAACTCGTCATTATCTGTTGTTACCATTGCAACCAGTTCGATAATAGCCCATTAGGGTATTTCAATGTATGGCAGGCTCAATCAGGTATGGATTCTGCCATAAAAGAACCGGGTTAGTGGATTTTCTCTGACTAGCATCCTTCAATAGAAAGATGCCCCCTGCCCTGTCGCAGATTTCATTTCAACTGGCAACTGGCGCACATATTCCAGATACTCCCTACTTTTCCGCCTCATTATCCCCGCTGGCTTTTTCACCGGTCTCCTCCCGGAAGAAATCAACCCATGCCTGCCGTGCCTCTTTCTGGATTATGTTTTCTCTGAGATACATAAAGAGGGCATATATTACAAGGAGGTACGCGAGCGTCCGGATGATAATTAACGGCAGGGTAAGAGGTACCTTCAGCCCGGCAAGTGTCGCTGCATGCGACACCCCGAAAAGGCCGAACGCAACCCCTACAAAGAGGGGAAGTTTTTCACCGCTCTTTTTAAAAATGAGGAACCCAAGTACCAGGATGATCATACAAAGTACCAGGTTGATGAAAATAATCGGGTCCCATTCTATTGCCATACCATGCTCACCATTGAAATAATCTATCTGTATATAGTCGCAATTTGATATTAATCTGGAAGGTATGGAATTTTCAGAATTACCCGGCACATGGGATGCGGGGTGTACCGCATTACAGGAGTAATCAGAGGGTGGAGATAACGGATATAACGAGAATTGGAACGATTGATACGGTAACCATGATGGGGAGAGTTGATTCCGACACCGCAGGAACTCTCGAAAAAACACTTACCGATCTCATGTCAGCCGGATCTAAAGAGATTGTTTGCGATTTCTCATCAACTACCTATATCAGTAGTGCAGGCCTCCGTGTTCTGCTCTCGGTGACAAAAACACTGGTCCGTTCGCAGGGGAGGATCGTCCTCTGTTCACTCCGCCCCAATGTAGCTCTGGTATTTACCATTGCCGGGTTCAACCAGATAATGAAGATATATCCGACGCGGGATGCTGCAATCAAAGTTTTGGCAGGAGATTCCGGCCCTTGATATCTTGTTGAAGTCCCCTTTTTTCGGTTCCACGACAGGAACATGTACTGCATAGCCACGACCTGGTAAAGTGGTGCATTTAATCATAGATCTGTGGTGTATATCCGATGTGTTTGCGCGATCCTACCCCCACAGTAAACAAAGTATCTTCCTGCCATATCGATATATGGTGCGCCAATGCACCAGGATCACGATTGCAATGCACAGTTTTTATTAAGATGCACCACAAAATGTTCAGAAGGTGCACCATTAGAGGATTGCACTTAATGCAGGCTGTAAATCAGGCCAGGTCTCCTGATGATCCCTTGCAGGACGGTCTCTGGCCCCAGGTATGGACCAGGATTATCCTGAGGAGGTCAAAAGGCAACCCGTTTAACAGCTTGTTTACCAGGAGAGGACATTATTGACCGAAAACAAAGAAGTTGGAAGGAACGATATCTTCCTGACCGATAATACAGCCAACCCGGCACCACTCGGACTCTGTGCATTTGGTATGACGACATTGTTATTGAGCATTCACAATATTGGACTCACAACGTTGTCAAGCCCGATTCTTGCCATGACGATCTTTTACGGTGGGCTCGCACAAGTCATTGCCGGCATTATGGAATGGAAAAAGAATAATACATTCGGACTTGTTACATTCGGGAGTTTCGGATTTTTCTGGATCTCGTTTGCTACAATCCTGATGCTCCCGGTACTTGGACTTGCAAAAGCACCAGGTCCTGCTGAATTCGCCGCATTCCTCGGTGTCTGGGGCATCTTTGCATTCGGGCTTTTTATCTGCACGATAAAAATGCACAAGATCCTGATGATCACGCTCCTGGCAGTCGTGCTGCTGGTAATCCTCCTCATCGCAGCACAGTTAACTGGCAATCCCCTAATCCTCCAGCTCGGTGGTGCAATGGGGATCATCGCAGGCGGACTGGCACTTTATATTGGAATTGGACAACTTGTCAATGAGATCCATGGAAAAAAAGTGTTCCCGGTTTAATCCCTTTTTTTATAACCCGGAAGGAATTTCCACCTACCAGGCAGTTTATTGTAACGGACCCTTTTTCCCTTTAAGTAAACCCGGGCCTGCTGAATCAAAAAGGTGAACTGACGCTGAACAGATAACCCGGAAACGACCCCCTGGTCTCCCTCAAACACCCGGCCAAAACGCTGCCAAAGGACCAGCCATCTTTTTTTTACCCATGCCTGACGTTCATTCGTTGGAATACAGCCGGTTTCAGCAATAACCAGGGCTATGGAGTGATTCATGGTTCAATTGCGTTGTTGCCGTTTTTTTTCCCGGCCGGGGAAACAGCTAAGCGATATTTTTCTTTCGGCACCCCTAATTCAAATCTTACCCCTTCCCCTTCGGTCCCGGTCTCCATTACGGTAATACCAGTAATGGCGAGGATTTCCCGGACAAGGAATAACCCTAATCCCGTATTTTTACCAAAGCCCCGCTGGAAGATCAGCTCCTTGTCAGACACAGGTATACCCACCCCGTTATCTTCATAGAAGATAGTAAGTTGTCCCTGGGATTCCTTCGCAAAAATCCGGATCGCGGTGACTGAAACACCGTGGCGGGTCGAGTTCTCCATGAGGTTGTAAAACACTTTGGAAATCAGTGGGTCCGCAATAACAATAATCCCGGATAGAGATACGGTCAGCGAAATACCATGTATTGGAAGATTAACTGCCTCCTCACTGACGATTCTCTCAATATTAAACCATTCTGGTGCCTGGACCCCGATATCCTGGTAAAATTTTGTAAACTGGATCTGGTTACGGATTGCCTGCGCCGCTTCCGACTGCTTTCCTATATACGAAAGCAACAGGGGATCTGTGGTCAGGTCTTTTTCTATCTCCATGTACCCGGTGAGTATGGTTAATTTATTCAGGATATCATGCCGGGTGACTGAAGAGAGAATATTTAATTTTTTATTGGCTTCTGTGAGAGCATCGGCGACGTGCTCCATTTCCTTTGAGTGAAATTCCATCTCCCATTCCAGCTGTTTTTGATCAGTAATATCATGCAGGATGCAATGCGCCCGGATAAAACGACCGGTAACTGTTTCCCGCTGAACCCGTCCCGTGAGAAGGGCTACAAACTGATCACCGTTTTTGCGGACCAGATGAATTTCCTTGTTGAGAATGGTGCCTGTTTCCATGAATTCTGCAAATAGCGCGGAGAACAGGTGTCGGGTCTCGGGGGACAAGATTTCCTCAAATGATTTGCCAATAATTTCGTCGTGCCCGTAACCGAGCAGCAGGCACCAGGGCTCATTGGTGTCAATTATTCTCCACATCTCATCGAGTGACTGGTATGATACAGAGAAATAATCAAAAATAGACCGGAACCGGGCCGGGTTTGTATCACTCACCCGTCCATCGTCGCCAATCGTTTTATCGGGAAAAACCTTGTGGATAATCTCGTCCTGTTCATCGATTATGCTCGAATATTGCTGAATTGTTTCTGCAAGTGTAATTTCCGTCTGAATCCTGTCGCTGATATTACGGAGAGACTCAATTGCTCCAATCACCTCCCCGTGACTATCATACAGTGCTGATGCAACTACCCAGAAAAATGCCCCTTTCCCCCCATAAATATGGGAAATAAATATTTCTGCTACAATTTTATCAGCAACTCTCCTGATAGAGGTGTATTTTTTTGCTGTACCTTCATCCCAGTTCAGGACCAGGTCAATCAGTACCGGTCTTTTTTCTTCATAAAACGGGACGGAATAGATATAATCTCCTTTTCCTATCACGTCTTCGGCTGAGAGGCCCGTCATTTCCTCCATTGCTTTATTCCAGGCAATAACACGACCTTTGAGGTCGACTGCAAACATCCCATCCGGGAGAAAGCTAATAATATCCGTCTGAAGTTGCCGGGAGTCCTTCAGTTCCCGTTCCATCCGGCAGCGCCCGACTGCCTGGTGGATTTTATGGATCAGTTCCGCATACTGCGATTTCGGGTCACCACCTTTCTGGAGGTAATAATCTGCACCACTGTTCAGTGCCTCAATGACCACTTCCTCCCTTCCCCTGCCGGTAAAAATAATGAACGGGGTATAGACGGAATGCGACCGCACTTTTTTCAGAAAATCTATACCGTTCATCCCAGGCATTTCATAATCAGAAACAATAATGTCAAATTTCTCTTTCTCCAGAAGTGCCAGGGCAGAGGCTACACTTTCACAGGGTGTGACCCTGCACTCTGCGTCCCTTTCTATGAAAAGCCTCGAAATTGTCAGAAGGGTTGGCTCATCATCGACGTGCAGGACAGAAATCATTGCAATACACCGGTTATCGGTTGAACAATTACTAAATGAGGCTGTAAGGAATGGCTGACCGGGAAAACGGGTATCTGACGATATTACCCGGTTCCCAGCACCGATTCGACGGCACTGATGAGGGCTGCCTTGTTGAGAGGTTTCAGAATAAAACCGTCAGCACCATTATTTCGTGCAGTCTCGGCATCAATGCTAGAACTTTCTCCCGTCACCATCAGTTTTTTCATACCAGGGTCGATCTGGTGTATCTGCCTGACCAGTTCAGTCCCATGCAGATCAGGAAGATTAAGGTCAAGGAGGCAGAGATTATACTTATTTAATCCGACTTTTTTCAGGGCTTCTTCCGCTGTGGAAGCCGTGTCAACCTTGTAGCCCTTGCTCTCCAGTACCAACCGGAAAATAGTGAGGATATTTTCCTCATCGTCTACCAGGAGAATTTTTTTTCCTTCCATATGACCGGCCCTCCCCACTGTCATTTATAACTGTATGATAAAACTGGATTTTACTACTACATAAAAGTATTAAAATCAACCTGCTTTGATCGTGAATCCGGTTTTTGATAGGGATTATCATTCTCCAGGGTAGCAAAATGTACCATAAGACGGCGAATGATTATGTCAGCCAGAACCAGCTGGGGGATACACGCATAGTTACGGGTTGTTTATGACGAATATCAACAGAAAATTGCAGCAGCCAAATAATGGCAGTATGTAAAAAAATCGCAGGAGATCGGGACCAGTTGTGATCACCCTGATTGTTGAAACGTTATTGAAGGGTCCAATCCGGGAGAACACAATCATATTCCAGTGACGGTAATACACATAATGAAATGCCAGCCCTGGACACATCCATTCTGGGTATATTCATCTTTGGTCTCGTAGCTGGCATATGTCCCTGTAACAGCGTCCTTTGCCTTGGGTTGATAGGGTATCTCAGCAGTGGAAAAACAAAACTTTCCCCTGCAACGATCTTCCTGCTGGTCCTGGCATTTTCAGCCGGCACGATACTTGTATTATTACCCCTTGGAGTAATCGCCGGGTTAATCGGAAGTTACCTGCTGTTTTTAGACACCACCGTGGCATGGTCTTTTGGCGGGATCCTGATGATCGCCATGGGGGTCCAGCTCCTTCACCTGTACAAACCACCAATCCGGAAAATATTCTCGTTGTTAAAGGCCCCAGTCTCCTACACCGTCACGGGAACCTTTCTCCTTGGCCTTTCATTCGGGGCAATAACGATCGGACGCGGGGCCCCGATGCTCATAATCGTGCTGACCTATATTGCCCTGTACCAGACAGGAATGCAGGGATTTTTTACCATGGTACTATATGGAATTGGTCTCAGTATCCCCCTCATTGTTATCAGCACAATTGGCGGTGCTTTTGGACAGAAAATCAAATCTGCAAGCAGGTTGAGCGGTGAATTTTTCGACCGGATCATCGGGATTATAATAATAATTATCGGGATTTATTTCATCTACCTTGCATTCCGGTAAATTTTGAAAATGTCAGGAGTTAGGGAAAATGTCGCAGTTATTACCTTACCGGTGGTTGTACCGGATTACAAAGATTGTAGGTAAAATGATTCCTCGCATTTTTCGTTACCAGGCAGTTACGCACCATGGATCATCTTTGTCCGGTATCTATGTTCTTAATGGACTTTACGACAGGTATAACCACATGAAATGATAACTGCGCTGATAACGAGGATTATCCCGTAAAATGGGGCAAAGGGAATATTTTTTGGCGCTGTCTGACTCGGTGCCGGGCCCGATGAAGGGTATTGATTGTAATCTACCGTGGTCGGTGTTACCTGGATACCAAGAGATTCCAGGTTCCTTTTCGCTTCGATATTGTTCGGATTGATAAGCAGTGTTCGTTTATATGCAGTAATAGCTAGATCGTTCCGGTTCACCGAAATATACACTTCGCCTTTTTTCAACCATGCCTGTTCATCTTTCGGGCTGAGATCTGTCGCGCGATCGAGCGCCTGTATCGCACCTTCCTTATCGTTTAATGCAGCACTTGCCAGTCCCTTCCCGTACCAGGGCCGGGAGGAATACGGGTCAAGGGCAATGGCCTTTTCAAACGAGCTCAATGCATCTTTGTACCGGGCCGCCTTATAAAGGTCAAACCCTTTTATCGTAAGGACCGTTGCATCCTCACCCGGGTTGTCACTTGATGCTGATACAAACAAGGGGATTCCAATGAGTGAAATTACCAGGACGAAAACAATATACAGTTTTGGGTTAAGGAACCGGCGCATACTTAGTATTTTTCCAGCAGTTTAATAATGGTTTATCCCGGAGGACACCCTGATGGATGGTTGCCGGGACCTTGCACCTGATGTTCAACGAACCACTACGTTTTTTATCCTTGCATCTCCTTTCCATAAAATGAAAATATGGCCGGAAATGAACAATCCAGGGTGATCCTTGACCAGATATCCATTCAGGTAATGAATTGCCGCCGCTGCCCGTTATGGGAGGAGGCGACACACGGCGTCCCGGGAGAGGGTAGTATGTGTGCAAAGGTGATGTTTATCGGTGAGGCACCAGGCCAGCAGGAAGATACCCTTGGAAAGCCATTTGTCGGTAGGGCGGGAAAGGTGCTTGACTCCCTTCTTACCGGGACAGGGCTCTCACGTGACGACGTCTTTATCGGGAATATTGTAAAACACCGTCCACCCGGCAACCGTGACCCGAAACCCGATGAAGTCCTCGCCTGCACCCCGTGGCTTGAGCAGCAGGTCAATACTATCCGGCCTCCATTACTCGTCCCGCTCGGCCGGCATGCGACCCGCTACGTACTTGGGAGAATGGGGGTTGAGTTTGTGAAGATCACAGATATTTCCGGGACGGTGTTTGAAGGCGAACCATTCGGGTTCCCCCAGAAAATAATCCCTGCCCTCCACCCCGCGGCAACGCTTCATAATCCATTGAGCAGGGATCACCTGAAGGAAGATTTCAGGCGACTGGGGGAGATCCTTAAGGAAATGGAATAGGGAATTATATCGTAATCAGAAGGGAATAGTAGTTGGAAAAATTATAATAACCTTAGTTTCTGGCCAAACACCGGGAGGAAATCTTTTTTCCTCGACATTACGCCGTCAAGCCTGACAGGTTGTATGGTATATTCAAGCCCGAGGAGCGTATTCTTATCCCCTGCTGCGAAGAGGTAACTGGTATTTCCCATTACGTTGGTAAAAAGGGCAAGGTACAGGTGAACACCATGTTCTTTCCTCAAAATTTCCAGTTCATTCCTGACCTCTTCAGCACGGTTCACCGGATAATCATCTGATGCCATCATCACCTGTGCGATGATCACGTCCCGGCCAAAAAGCGTGTAATGTTTTGTATCTGCCGTGAGAAGGTCTCGGGGTGTTGCATGGACAAGGTTCATCCCCTGCTTTATCAGGGCGGTCCCGAATTCTGCAGGGTCGAGCCCTGTGAGACCAGCAAGGAAGGAAACGGCTTTTTTGTCTTTATCTGTAGTCGTCGACATCCGGAGCCCGAGCGTATCAGAGAGAATTCCTGCAAGGAGCATGCCGGCTGCCGGGACGGAGGGAATCAGGCCCATATCCATAAATTTATGGGTGATAATTGTCGACGTTGAACCAACGGGCTCATTCAGAAACGAGACCGGTTTTAATGTTGTTATCGCCCCAAGCCGGTGGTGGTCGATAATCTCGAGTATCTCAGCAGACTCGATGCCATCGACAGACTGGGTGAATTCGTTATGGTCAAGCAGGATTACGGACTTATGTATCTCCTCGAGGAAGGTGTTTCTTGATATCATCCCCAGGAGGAGACCCTCCTTGTCCACAACACATGCAGTCCGGTACCTGGAATTGGAAACCATCTGTTTGGCATAGGAGAGCGGGTCTTCAGGCCTGACAATCGGTACATCCGTTGCCATCACCTGGCCCGCGGCCCGTGATAGGTGGATCATCCTTCCCACGCTGAATGCGTCAAGGGGTGTCGCAAGGATGGAGACGTTCCTGGCCTGTGCCACGGAGATAACCCGGTCACCCACGGGAGCACCTTCCGCAACAATCAGGGCTGCAATCCCGGCAGAGATAAGGGCCAGCTGGGAGGGTTCATTATCGCCCGTAATCGCTACATCACGGCCCGTCAGAGATGACAGGGCGTTGTGGAGCGCATCGATGGCAATGATCACCCTGCCATTCAATTCCCCGCAGCAGGATACAAGGACATCGGCCTCAAGGATACGGGCAAGGGTAGCCGTGGATATCGGTCCGATGACCAGCTGTTCGCGTCGTTCCGGGGTGACATATGCCTTGGCAAGCCCGTACTCGCTGACAAGACCGATCACCCTCCCTTCCCGGTTGATTACCGGTATGTTCCTGATGTCGTGTTCATCCATCATCAACGCCACATCGATGGCCGGCATCTCCTCGGGAGCATGGTGTGGGTAAAGGAACGGGATATCTGCAACCGATGGCTCAACCGATTCAATCAGTTCAGGTGGCTGAAGATGAAATTCTGACAGGACAAAACGGGTCTCCGGGTTCAGCTCCCCGCACCGTACAGGGATATACCGGCCAGGATCATGCCTGTTGAGTAACTCTGCATAACCAATTACACTTGCAATACTATCGGTGTCAGGATGGCAGTGCCCGACCACATATACCTTCTGGCGGCTCATGTCAACGAAAACCTCTGGTGCCGGTCACTGACCGGGCCGGGGTTCCCCGGCAACTGTCTTAGCATATCAGCTCACAACCCTATAATGATCTCGAAGGAAATAATAATAATAAAATCGTCCTGAAACATGGATAAACACCATAATGGCCGTGTTACCATCTTTGATACGAAAATAAAGACTTTGAAAGGGTCATTAAGAGGGGATGCTCCCGCCCTTCCTTTTACAGGTTAAACAGGTCATCCACTGATGAAGGATCCTTCGGTGTCGGGATAACGGGGGTCGGTATGGTTGTCGGAACGGTTGTTGGAATGATCGTGGTTGGTATTGTGGTAGGAATTACGGTTGGTGGTAATTCGGGAATCTGGTGGAATAATTCAATGACATCCCCAAAATTCGCTACGCCATCGTTATTGTAATCAAACGCAGCAACAGGTTCATTTTCACTAATCCAGACAAGGTTATCAAAGTAAACAATAACATCCTGGAACCCTGCGATCCCATCCCCGTTGACATCCTCAAATGCCCCGTCTCCGTCAGGATCTGTCGGGACCGCGGTATACTTTGGAAGTGGAAGTAACTGTTTTACCGGGGTGGGCACCACCCAGATCTCGCATCCTTCCTCCGGGTTTGCAGTACCGACAAAAAATCCTTCTGGTGAGTCCAGCATAGTTCTGAACCCGTAATTATTAGGATTTCCAAACCCATTCAGGTCGACGGGTATCCAACTTGTACCGTCACTGCTCTTCCACATATCTGCACCCCCAAGGTACCCGGCAGTAGTTGCAAGGTCCTCGTTAGATATGTACGGGCTGATATCAGTGGGCAGATCGCCAATATATTGCCCAAGGCTGCCGATATCAAACGTACCAAGGTACATGGTTCCGTGGTAATCCTCCATGGACCACGCGTACAGATTCAATGGGTTTCCAAATCCGGACGGCAGCTTACTTACAGGCGGTTCACGGGGAACCGTCGGGAGGGTTGGCTTGTAATTTCCTGCAACCAGTTCCCAATGGTCTCCCGTATTGATACGTACTAGGTCGAACCCTTTTGTCCCGTTCGTTCCTGTTGCGAATGGCAGGTTCATTGATCCTACATACAGGTCCCCATCATGCGTTTCCATCGTCGCAGCGAGAACATTCCATGCATCTCCTGCCCCGCCCGGTACTACCCTGACCCAGTCGCCCGGACCTGCCGGTGAAGTGGTAGTGCTCCTCCATACTTCGAAACCATTCGTTTCTGAGGGGCCACTTGGATTCCCGGTCCCTGCATACAGGTAGCCATTAAAACTCTTGAGGGAGGCGACCTGGAAGTTGGCCACCTTCTGCCAGGTATCTGTATCCTTTGAAGGAGAGCCGGACGCATAGATCCCATCAGCCGTCCCCATGTAGAGCCTGCCTGCATGGGAGGTCATCGCCCGGGTATCCTTTGACGGGATACTACCGGTGTTCACCGGCACCCACGTAATCCCATCTGTCGATTTGATGATGATGACCGGCCCAAACCCGAACCCTACTCCGGCATAGAGGGCTTCTGTTCCCCCGGTATCATTGAACGTGGTCATGATACGATAACCGACTCCTTCCGGATAGGTATACCCATTCAACGGGTTGACGAACGTGGATGCCTGGTGGACCCTTCCCCAATTGCCGTCATGGTACCGCCAGATCTCCGCCCGCATATCGTTTGACCAGGTCATCACCTCTGCTGGTGAAGGTGGTGACTGGTTTTTGAAAACAAATGGTGGGGGGGGCACACCACCGGGATGAGTCAGGAATGGGAGTGTCATGTTTTCCGGGAATGCACCCCGGTACTTCATCCCAAGCGCAACAAAATAGGGGATATTACGGCCTGTACCAACGTAAATATCCCCGTTGAACTCATTAATCGACCAGGCATAATTATTCTGCGGGTCCCCGAACCCGTTCTCATTAATTTTTTCGAATGATGCAACGGACATAATTCCCTGCGTGAGGTCCCCGGTATATTGCGGCACCGCAGATACCAGACAGACCTGTGAAACAGCAATAACCAGGAGTGCTGCCATTAAAATTTTATATTGCGACATTTTTTCACCCATCCAAGGTATACTCTGATAATTGTTGACAGGTAATAAATTGTTTGAAACTTTTTTATAAAAATGAATAATTCTGTTAAATTTTTGTTATTATAAGAAAAAATGCCTGATCCTGGATTATTTCATTAATGAATCATTCCGTGGGACCGGGGAAACGATATATTCCGTCGCTATGAATTCCCAGAGATCATTAATAGGGTCTGCCGGATCCCCAAAAGCTATTGAAATTAATTCTACCCGGATTCTAATCCCGCGTGTGAGTGAGCAGGAGACAGGAAGGAGTACCGGTGCGATTAATCAGGTCTTATTAATGACACCTGGGAAAAAACCTGCTGGCGCAAACGATCCCTTTATTGACTGTATCTCAAGAAATGTAATGATTACAATGCAAATAAAAATGACATCATACCGGATATTGCCGGTGATTGCAGCCACCATAATTATTATGTGCGTCGTCTGCACCGGTGGAGCGTTCGCAGCGTTCATCACGATACCGGGTGCTGAAACAGGCCAGGTTGCAGATAGTACATTAGCCAACACCGGGTGGCAGCTGGTCTCGTATACTAGTGGAAATGCACAGGTACCGGTAGCAACCGGTTCAAAAATTACCCTCAAATTTAATGGAGACGGAAGCATCGGCGGATCCGGCGGTATTAATCTTTATTTCGGATCCTATACACAAAATGGCAATTCAATTACATTTGGTCCCCTGGGCTGTACCGAGATGGCAGGACCTGAACCGCTGATGGACCAGGAGAGCAGGTATTTCAGCCTCCTTGATTCAACCAGGACTTCCCATGCCACCGAGAGCACACTTGAGTTATCTGACGCATCGGACCGCATTGTTTTGGTATTCAGGTCAGATAATTCAGGGAGTTCAAACGGTCCTGCGGTTAAGAATCCTGCAACAGTATTACCTGGGACCGAATGGCAGCTCTCGTCGTATTCAGACGGTACTACCGTTGTATCAGGGCAGGACATACGGACTATCACCATGAAATTTAATGATGCGGGCAATCTTAGTGGATTTGGTGGCGTGAACAGCTATTTCGGAAGCTATACCCTGGATGGTGAAGCCATCTCCATCGGACCCCTCGCGTCAACAAAGATGGCCGGGCCTGAACCACTTATGACGCTAGAATCCACGTACCTGAACCTGCTCAATTCAGTAACAGGTGTCACTATTGCCGGGGATTCACTCAGCCTAGCCGATAATGAAGGAAATATCGTCGTAACATTCGAGCCTAAAACTACGGCTCAACAAGGCAGGTACACGGCATTTATTCCAACCGGTACGTCACATTCGTTTGTACCTCCAGCTACGGGAGGACAATTCCTGACAACAATAAAAGACCGTTTTTCTAAAACCGGCAGCTGGATAGGATCTACCGGGAGGGTTCCAGTTAAATGGGCACAGCAGGGAAAGGGTACTGTTACCGTCCCGGTTACGGGGAAAAATCAAAGGCCATTAACTATGCCACGGATTAATGATTCGGTAATCGCACCTGTGACCTATCCTGGCGGACCTTTATTATAAACCCCTTTTTTATAGCATATTGCTGTTTGAATAGCGAGGAAATGACCGATAGCATTTCGCGCATAACGTAATCCGGATATTAAAACAAATTCCAGGGGATTGTAAAAAAACGCTGGATTATGAGATGATCTAAAAATATAACCCATTTATGCCTTTGTTTTATTTTGCGGAAGTTTTTCTCCTGTATCATTTTTCCTTGATACACCGTTCTGAATCAATGCCTTGTGCCGGATAATTTGTAGGCCGATGGCATGGATATAATGAAAAAAACAGGGGGATATGAACAATATCCTGTCCAGTCTGTTTCAACTTCAGGTTTCCACAATCTTACCGTCTTTCAGCTGGATAATCCGGTGGAAATAGTCCTTGTGCCAGTCCTCATGAGAGACCATAACAATCGTCTGTTTCATATCTTCATTGATCTCCCTGAACAGGTCCAGCACCATTCTCGAGTTTTCTGAGTCAAGATTTGCACAGGGTTCATCGGCGAAGAGGATGTCGGGCTTGTTTACCATGGCACGTGCGATTGAGACACGCTGCTGTTGGCCACCTGACAGTTCCCGGGGGAGGTGGTCACGCCGGTCGCAGAGGCCGATCTTCTGAAGTATCCCATGACTGTCTTTGCGGGTCTGCTCTTCAGTCCGGTCCTGCCGCAGCATTGCTGGCAGGGAGACGTTTTCCATCACAGTGAGATCCGGTACCAGTGCATAGTCCTGGAAGACATACCCGAGCTTATATAACCTGAACATGGTCTTCTCATAATCGGTGAGAGATAAAACATCCATTCCATCAATAAGTATCTTTCCTGACGTGGGCTTGTCAAGGAGGCCGAGCATATGCAGGAGCGTTGTTTTACCACTACCACTTGCCCCCACGATACCGAGGAATTCCCCCTTTTCGATATCGAGCGAAACACCGTCAAGGGCATTGACCTCGACGTCCCCCATATGATAGGTTTTCCGCAGATCGGTAATCTCGATCATGTCAGGCCCTCATCGCCGTCTGGATATCCTCGCGGGAGACCTGGTAGGCCGGGACATACCCGGCAACAACTGCTGCACAAAACAGGATCACGGAGTTGGTAAAAAGATCCCATGGTGTGATATACAGATATGCAGACCATTCAGGAGTCACGATGGGATGGACATACATGTATGCCGCGAGAGCGAGCGTGATGATGATCCCGAGGATAATGCCGAGTATGCCGAGGATTATGACCTGAAACCCGTAATTATGCATGATTACCTGCTTGTCGACGCCGATTGCCTTGAGGATCCCGATCTGCTTACGGCTGTTGAGGGTCTTGATGGTAATGACGATGAACAGGACAACCGTCGTTATAATAACACTGACCATCAGGGACACCATATTGATGATAGCAAAGCTCTGAAGTACCTTCCCTACGCTTTTACTCAGCAGGTCTGTCATTGTCTGGACCTTCCCTTGTTCACCCACACCGTAAGAGAGGAGTTCGTTCTTGATGAACTGCTCGGAATACCCTTGTTTCGTTCTTACGGTGATGTAGTTAGCCTTGTCCAGCGTTTTTCCTTCCACCTGTTCCATATCGGTCCAGGTTACAAATGCTGCGTTGTCTACCGGACTCCATCCGGTGGAATAGATTCCCTTGACCCGGTAGTCTTTCGTATATCCATTGCCGTACTCAACCGTGATCGAGTCCCCGACCCGGACACCCCCGAGCGACTCCTGGAATTCATCTTCCTGGCGAACCGAGGAATCCCCGGCTATCGGTTTACCGATGATGATCTCCCCGGTATCGTCCTCCCCGAGATAACTGCCGGTCACCATTTTCGTGTATACCGGAGAGACCTCCTTCTCATCCGTGGGAGTTATGGCACGAACGGAAACACCGATAACCCGCTGCCGGTACTTGAAGGTAGCCCCCTTGGAATACTGGGGGGATGCCCGCTGCACCCCCGGCATACCGTTGATCAGATCGAGCGTGGCATCAAGGTCGGTGATGTACTGGTCACCCGATTTGGGGCTGACCAGGACATTTGAGACCTCATAGTCCACCAGCTGTTTTGTGATGCCCTGGCCAATCCCGCTGAACATCGAGGGGAGAAATATCATGTTGGTAAAGCACATCCCTATAATCAGGACGGTCAGGATCGCGCTTGAGCGGCTCCCCCGCTGGAGTGAACGGAGTGCGAGGAGGAAAGCAACTTTCAGCTCTTTTTTACCCATGGAAGGGCTCCATTGCCGTTTTTCCGCGGCTGGTACCAGTACATGTACGCAAGGATTCCACCAACGATAATGATCAGCAGGGCAAGGAGAACCATCCCGGTATTGTCTTCAGGTATTACCCTGACTGACATCGGGCTTGAAATCGTATGAGTCCCGAGATCGTCGACGTACGTGATGATTGTTGTATACTCGTAGGTGCCACCCTTTGCGCCGTCAAGCGAAAATACAGCAGGTGCATCGTTGCCAGGCTTGATCTTGCCAATAAATGCCTGTTTTGTACCGGTCATCGGGAGGTCAACAGTCGCAACCACCTGTTTTGCTTCACCTGTACCGGTATTCTCTATCCGGATGGTCAGGTCAAACGGCTGGCTTGCAATTACCCTCCGCGGGCTTGTTTCAACAGAGACAAAACCGAGCTCGGCCTTCCCTTTCATCATGACATCAATGGAAGTTGTTTCTACATGCGCTGATCCATCTATCCAGTTGTACTGGAGCGTGACCGGCACCCGGACCAGACCGGGGGGGGTGTTCCTGTCAGACAACAGGACGAGGTTAACCGTCCTGGAATCATTGGCGTTTATCGCACCGATATGGTATAAATCAGTCGTCTTCGGTGCAATCATGTTGCTTACGTTATTAATCCGGACAGTCACATCATCCGTGCTGGTCTCACCCCCGTTCCGGACAACAAGCATTACCGGGATCTCGTCACCAGGGTTCACCGTATCAGGGAGCGAACTTTCCACGATCATGATAGCCCTTTTCTGGATCCCCACCGGGGTGTTAACGTTAACCGGGATTGGGAACCGGGTGCTCCTCCCACCCGTGGTATCGACCCACACTTCAGGATAGTACATCCCTGTCACTGGCGGCGCCCGGATGGTAAATGTCAACGGGAGCGACTGGCCCGGACCGAGTTCACCCACACGCTCGAAATCTTTGCTGATGACCAGGATCCCCTTCCCCTCGAGCTGGACATTTTCAATATTCACATTGATGTCCGTAACTTTTGTGGTGGTGAAATCATTAGCAAAAACTCCCGCATTCTCCTTAATGGATGCGGATGATGCAGTATTTTTCACGACAACGGTGATCGTCCCAAGACTGTCAGGCATCATTATTGGAGGGTTCACCTGGTATTCACTGATCTGTACAGTTGGATCGCCGGCAGCTGATGCCGGAAATAGTATGCCTGCAGAGATTGCGAGTGCAATTACGAGTATGTGGATTAACTTCATCGTGTTCAGTCCACCCGATCAGGGAAATTTCTCAACGAGGGGGATTTATATTTCAATGGAGACTTGTTCAGAATATATTCGCATGAAGTTATAGTATATGTATTTATCAGCTTCAGTGCCCTGTTGTCCCCTTCATGCTGTGAATCGCGAAATGCATCCATCATTTCCACGTTGAAACGGGGTTGCAAATTAGTCTCGCCACCTGGAACGCAGGGGATTAAATATGTTACCTTGCAGACCATCTCACCAGTCAGCTACTTAAGGAAAAATACCGTGGTATCAGCGGTATCCCCTGCTCCTGGATGGCATATAACACCCTGAACCTGCCGTCGCAGTAATTCATCACAATTTTTTTCGGTTGTAACCTGCTCAGGTAGAATGGTGGTAATATCCGGTCGAGTTCGCTTAATCCCCCGGATAATAAGGTCTCAATATCCTTCACCGAAGGATTTGTCATTATCACTTCAATCAACAGGGAGCGCTGCTGCCGGTCAGTTACATCCAGGTCAAAAATAAGCAGTGAGTCAGTTGGGTCCTCCCCTGGAATCGTATACATCAGGGTTAATTTCCCGGCAAGCAGGTGAACGTTTTCGCTCCCAAGACGCCTGGAAAAGGTATCGGCAATGTAACCAAACGGGAGCATCCCGATCCCGATAATCAGGGTAGCCAGACCTTCCTGCAATATCCCGGTACCGCTGCGGGAAGAGATCCGGGTCTCGAGAATTTTACTTATTTCCCGGAGAATTCCGGTTTTTTCCGGTGTTAAGGTGGACATATCACACCAGATCCCGAACTTGCCATCGGGCCTGTTCACTATTGCAACCCTCTTATCCACGGTGACCCCCGACGCAGGGATAAAATCCTGATCAAATAGTTCAACATTGACGTCAAGGGCATATTCCCCATCCTCCAATCCGATAATATTACCTGAAACTACTCTTCCTATCGGGGGTTGCCGGGGATCGTGAACAGAGTAAACGGGGATAATCACGTGATCTATCGTATCAAGATGCTGCTTCAGGTCGTCAAGAGCTACGGCGTGGTGGCCATGAAAAGCATGAGTTGTGGCGATACGGACAGATCTGCGGGTCATTGCTGGTACGTAATTTTCGGTTTTCCAGGATTAATATAACCTTGTGACAAGAATTTTACGGTACCTCGGAATCAAGAGCAGGTAATTCCCGAACCATTTCGGGAAACAACAACAAAACAAAAAGAACGCCAAATAGGGGGATAAACCAGAAAATATAGTCCTTTGGCCTGGTTGATAAAAGAGACATGAGCCAGTTCGCCGGATAAATGTACCAGGATAGGCAGATTAACAGCTGGATCTCCAAAACATTCATGCGGCTTTGCTGGGGATCACTTATATGGCTAATATCTCCGCAAGTCTGGGTTTCACTGCTTCACCCGTGCTCTTAAAATTATAAAAATCAATTCTTTACACATGGGTCCTGAGCGAGGTTTTACATTCGCAGGCAACGGTTATGAGCCTCGGGTATATCAGGGTATACATTTTTTATCGTTCCGAAACATGCGGTAACAATTGAATGGTTACACGGTTTCCACCCGATAAAGGGAGCATGGGAATAATGGTCGGCGGGATGGCCATAGCAATACTCCTATCCCTTGCGATGTTCACATTATTCATTTTCCCCGGGTACTCAGATGGGCAGGAGGCATATTCCGGACTGAGCCAAATGGCGGATTTACCAGTCATTACCAGTAATATAACAGGATATGCAGATATCTTTGGTACACTCGGACCGGTACAGGTGATTACCCCTGCTCCGAATCCGGACAAGCTCGGCGCAGTGCTGATGAAGGTCCAGCTTGACTCTCTACGTTATGGATGGAAACCGGGAGCAGGTGTAGACCTCGACAAAAGCATGGTGATTTTTGTAAGATCTTCGGGCCGGGAAGTGATACCGAGGAATAACGGGCTGCCCATGAAGTAACCGGGATGGGCAATTGTCCAGAAAGGGAGTACTATCCCGTACCAGGGTGCGGACCAGGACAATATCCTCGAACCTAACGAGGCTTTTATATTATTTGTCTACCCTTCCACACAACTTCCCCCATCGACACCATTTACCGTAACAATTAGCATGCTGGAGGAGACCGCGCTCACGGTAAACCGTACCGTCCCGATGAAAATCAAACCTGTGATGAACCTTGGGTAATCGTTTTTTTTCGTTCAGCCGGGCAAATCCGGTAATATCTCATTAAAGCGACGAGACGAACTGAAATCTTCCTGGTTCTTCGAATGATCCACCGGTTTGCCACCTTGCAGATTTCTGTAATGAAAGAAGAGAATAAGAGCGGCGATTACCTAGTAGTATTCATGAAGTATACAGCACGACACGTACGGAAATTCCTCGAGCAGGGGAAGATCGACCCCCAGCTCTGGAAGATGCATTTCCCTTCACTACTCGAGTCAAGAGTACCCACCTGCGAGGAATGTGATGATTTTAAAAGTAACCTCTGCACAGGCGGCAAAGACCCGGTAGAATGTTTTCTCGCGATTGAACCCTGTACTGAGCAACAGCCTGACAACGAAACCGGAAAACAGGTTGGAAAGGATAAATCAAAAAAATACCAGTGGAAAAGCAAAGGAAAAGAAAAAATAATCCCCTCTGGTGCGAATAAGGCATATGACCAGTCAAAATTATAACCCCTCTTTTTTTATTTAGTACAGGATATTGACAGGATCCAAACCCTGTGGGACGGTTCTCCTGATACTGAATGATGCGCCCCCAGGGGGTTTGACCTCAAGGGTGAACTGTGTTCGCGGCGGGATCTTGACAGACGGTTTCGCATCGACCGTCCAAATCTGGTTATCAGAAAGGACATTTTCGTTAGAACCGGAAACATCCCATTGCCCATCCCCGGCGACCCCGGCTGTATATGCAAGGGTCTCAAGCAGGCCTTCCGTGCTTATGATCATCTGGCTGCCCCTGAAATCGACAGGGGTTCCGCCTTTTGAAAGGGTTACACCAAACCGGACAGTATCTATGCCGAGGGAGGGATCTGAGGCCAGGCCATAGATATCCCCGACAACAAGGATATTTGATGCAGCACCCTGGACCCCTGCGCTGGCTACCTTCTGGCTGGTCTGGGTGGCAAAAAATCCTGTCCCGAGCATAATATATGTGAAAACAGAGGCCACGGTGATAAACGCGATAAGAACAATTGCCGCCTCGATACCGGTAAATGCATCGTCATGCGGGTAGGGTTGTTTCATAAGAGCTCGTGACACCGGAAATCTCCGGAATATTTTGCTAATATTACCTGTGAATCTTTAAGTAATTGAGTAACGTGACTTCTTGAAGAGTAGGCATAAGGAGATATCATACACATCCACAAGAGAATGAAGTCTGCTGATGAAAAGATTGAACACAATTCATCAGGAGAATGCAGATATTGTAAAGTAAAATGATATTTTTTTTAAACGATTGAAAATGTGAATAAGATAATTCCTGATAAATAAATTAAAAAA
>Ga0194039_1000035_pt1 | contig 85659 bp, 83 predicted proteins | sample JunL228m_MetaG_FD_148679 | JGI IMG/M metagenome (GOLD analysis project Ga0194039, IMG submission 148679) | Anoxic zone freshwater microbial communities from boreal shield lake in IISD Experimental Lakes Area, Ontario, Canada - Jun2016-L227-8m | ecosystem: Environmental > Aquatic > Freshwater >...
AGAACAGCTTCTGTCGAATGCGATGGCGGCTCTGGCTGGCGTGTCCCGTTCGCAATGCTGAGCCACGTGATGGATATCTGACGTCAAGGCGCGATCAAGTCAAGAACGGTGCTGGGCGGACGCTTACCTTTGGCCTGAAGCTCAAGCCGATGCACTGGTTTGGAGGGTTGCATAAGAAACATTCGCTGGGGAAGCCGTTTCGCTGGGTCGGGAGGCAGTCTGTCTGTGTGCTGGTTAGAGTTTTAACAACCGCTTCATCAAAAGTGTCGGGTAGTCTTGCCGATGACCCGCGATGGCATACACGTACACGTCATCATTGATACGCCGATAGACCAGCTTGTGGTGTGACGTAAAGACGGTTTGGTACTCAAAGATGCCAACGCAGGCAAGCTCCTGGACGGGCGCTCCAGTCAAAAGGCCTGTGGCAACCAGCGCCAGCTTTTCGAATATTTCGTTTTCGGCATTGAGCCAGTCAGTCTCGCTCCACTTGTTGAGCATGTACTCCTGAAGCGAGAGCAAGTCTTCCTGCGCATCGGGAAGAATGATGATGGCCATTACTTGCGGCGTTGGCGAGCTGCTGCCAGTTGCGCCCGTGACTCGGCAACGGAAATGCCTTTGCCTTGCAAACGGTCTTTCTCACCCAGGGCGATGATTTTCAAGGCGGCGATGAGCGCTTCCTTTTCCTCAAAGTGCTTGACACTTTCAATCACCATGCTGGCTTCGCCATTCTGGGTGATGAAAAAAGGCGTGCCGTTCATCTCCAGGTCTTCGGAAATCTGGGCTGCATGGCTTTTCAGGTAGGAGATGGATTTGATGTTGGCGGCGGACAGCATAGCGATCCTTGAATGTTGTAAGGTCTGAATTTAGTACCAAATTTGGTCCAAGTCAAGCGCTTGCCGTGAGCCGGATTTTCGCTTGAGACCAATATCAGTGGCGCCAAGCAACTGACCTCATGGCCCACCTGTGGCCCATCCATAGCCCAATAGATAAGCCACCTCTAAGTTGGCAAATAATGTGGCAATTGGTAACGCAATATATCTAAAAACATGTTTGTTGACAGTGAGTTAAAGAAATGCCAAAGTACGCAGCATGATTGAAAAATACGATTCACCCCATCAGTTTGAGCCGCTGATGCCTTCCGAAGTGAGGTTGGAGCCTCTGCTGGCACTTGCACATGAACTTACAGTGGAATCGACCGGAGTAACCGGCATTCCAATTGCACAAGAGCTGGGCGCCTTGCTTCGTGCGATGAATTCCTACTTCACCAATCGAATTGAAGGCCAACACACCAGGCCCAGGGAGTTGGAGCAAGCGCTGCGGCAAGACTTTTCGGCAGATGCAAAGCTCGCTTCTCGCCAGCGCCTTGCCGTTGCGCATATTGCCGCAGAGGAGCAACTCGAAAGGGCGTTTGCTGGACAAACGGCGGTTGCTTCCCTTTACAGCAAGCAGGCGCTGCTGGAAATTCATAGGGTGCTTTTTGAAAAGTTACCGGCATCAGACCTATTGACGGAGCACGGAACGGCAATACAGCCGGGCGTGATGCGAACGCTGGATGTGAGCGTTGGAAGGCATGTAGCTCCGACCGCCTCAAGCTTGGACGCCTTCATAGGTCGCTGGTCTGATGTTTATGGACACACTCGTCGGGGCGAGGCCACCATCGTGGCTATGGCGGCCTCACACCATCGCATCGGTTGGGTTCACCCGTTTGTTGATGGAAATGGACGTGTGATGCGCTTGCATACACACCTCATACTGAATGCACTTGGCTATAGCGCAGGTGTTTGGTCGCCATTGCGCGGTTTTGCTAGAAGCGTAGATCGCTACTACGCACTACTGGACGCAGCGGACGCCCCCAGAAAGGGAGACCTTGATGGCCGGGGAAACTTGAGTGAAAGTGCGCTAGTGGACTGGATTCAATATGTGCTGGAAATGTGCCTTGATCAGGTCCGATTCATGAAGTCCATGCTGAATCTTTCCACAATGGAGCAGAGAATTGCAGCCTGCTTGGTGTTCGAGCAAGAATCGTTGAAATCTGGCGTTAGGCTGGAGGCCTTGCGTCCGCTGCACTATCTTTTTCTAAGCGGGACTGAATTGGAGCGGGGCGAATTCAAGCGCATGACGGGCTTGGGTGATCGCACCGCCGTGACTTTGCTAACGGCGCTTGTAAAACGAGGGTTGCTCAAGAGTGATAGTCCGCAAGGCAAAGTCAGGTTTGGGTTGCCATTACACGCATTGCGTTTCTATTTTCCGGCGCTTTGGCCTGAAGCTGAAGCCGATGCACTGGTTTGAAGGGTGCCAATGCAGCGCGCACGCGCCGCAGACACAATGCAGGCATGAAGGCTTTTTCCACCGATCAGTTCTTGCTGCCTCTGCCATCCGGGCATCGCTTTCCGCAGGCCAAGTACCAACTCTTGCGCGAGCGCGTGCAGGCCGAATATCCCGAAGTGCAGGTGAGCGAGGCCGCATGCGCCACCGATGACGAGCTGACGTTGGTGCACAGCCCGGCGTATGTGCAGGCCATTGTGAGCGGCAGCATCGCCCCGCAGGCCATGCGCGAGATCGGGTTTCCGTGGAGCCAGAGCATGGCCGAGCGCTCGCGCCGGTCGGTGGGTGCCACCATCGCTGCGTGCCGTGCCGCTTTTGCCGAGGGCGTTGCGGCCAATCTGGGTGGCGGCACGCATCACGCCTACGCAGACAAGGGCGGCGGCTTTTGCGTGTTCAACGATGTGGCAACTTCGGCGCGTCTGATGCAAGCCGAACACCGCAGCGGCCACGCGCAGACCCTGCAGGTTGCCATCATCGATCTGGACGTTCACCAGGGCAACGGCACGGCCAGCATCTTCCGTGGCGACCCAAGCGTCTTTACCCTCTCGGTGCACGGGCAGAAGAACTATCCGTTTCGCAAGGAGCCCAGCGACCTCGACGTTGATCTGCCCGATGGCTGTGGCGACACCGACTACCTGCACGCGCTGGAGCAGGCGCTAGGCGAACTCGATCGCCGCTTTCGGGCAGACCTGGTGATTTACCTCGCAGGTGCCGATCCGTTTGAAGGCGACCGCCTGGGCCGCCTGAAACTCAGCTACGAGGGGCTGCAGGCGCGCGACCGGCGCGTATTCGACTGGGCCTGGACGCGGCGCATCCCCTTGGCCATGACCATGGCAGGCGGCTACGGTCACCGGATTGAAGAAACAGTGCAGGTGCAAGTCAACACCTGGCGCGTGGCGCTTGAGTACTGGCGGCTCTGGCAGGCCTTTCAAGGCAAATCGTAGCCGTAGGCTTTGATGATGGCTTGGGCTTTGTCGCCCTTGAGAAACTTCAGAAACGCTTGCGCTGCTGCCTTGGCGCTGCCGCGGTTGAGCAGGACAGCGTCCTGGCGGATGGGTTGGTGCAGGCGGGGCGGCACCAGCCAGGCCGAGCCATCGATGCGGCCGTCCTTTTGCACCTGCGACAGCGCCACAAAACCAAGCTGGGCATTGCCGCTCTGCACAAACTGGTGCGACTGGGCGATGCTTTGCGCGGTGACCAGTTTGGCTTGCAAGGCGTCGTACACGCCCAGCGCCTTCATGGTTTGCACCGCTGCTGCTCCATAGGGTGCGAGGCGCGGGTCGGCTATGGCCAGGTGCTCGAAGCGGCCTGCCTTGAGCACCTCGCCAGCGGCATCGACCATGGCGGGGTTGGCAGACCAGAGCACCAGTTTTCCAACGGCGTAGCTGAACTGCGTGGCGGCTACGGCGGAGTGCTCTGCCACCAGTTTAGTCGGCGTTTCTTCATCCGCTGCAAGGAACAGGTCAAACGGCGCGCCGTTCTTGATTTGCGCATACAGGCTGCCCGTGGAGCCCACCGAGGCCACCACCTTGTGCCCGGTGTCACGTTCAAACGCCTGCGCAATGCTTTGCATGGGCGCAGCAAAGTTGGCGGCTACTGCGGCCATCACTTCGTCGGCGCACGCCGGGGACAGGGGGGCCAGCAGCGCCGCCAGGGCAAGGGCGGGCCAATGCACAATATTCATCAAACGTTCCTAGTGAAAGCACCAATTTTCGCGACCCAAAATCTCGCTACAGTCGCACAACCCATTATTGAATAAAAAGGTTTTGAATGAATGCTTCGGTCCACCCCGTTGATGAGCGTTTGCCCACAGGCAAACTGGCAGTGCTCGGGCTGCAACACGTTTTGGTGATGTACGCCGGTGCGGTTGCGGTGCCGCTGATTGTGGGGCGCGCGCTCAAGCTCAGCCCGGAGCAGGTGGCGATGCTGATTTCGGCCGACCTGTTTTGCTGCGGCTTGGTGACGCTGATCCAGTCGCTGGGCGCAACCCAGTGGTTTGGCATCCGCCTGCCGGTGATGATGGGCGTGACCTTTGCATCCGTGGCGCCGATGGTGGCGGTGGCGGGCAGTACGCCGGGGGTAGAAGGAGCGGGTCTGATCTTTGGCTCCATCATGGGTGCGGGTGTGATCGCGATGGCGATTGCGCCGCTGGTCAGCCGCATGCTGCGCTTCTTTCCGCCGGTGGTTACCGGCACCATCATCGCGGTGATTGGTATCAGCCTCATGCGCGTGGGCATCAACTGGATTTTTGGCAACCCCTTTGGCCCGACTGCGCCCAACGTGGTCAACCCCGAGCACGCCAAGTGGTTGGCCGATGCGGTTGCCAGCGCCAGCGCGCCGGGCAGTAGCCTGGTGCCGCCGCCCAAGGGGCTGGCGCTGGTGCCCACGGTCCCCAACCCCAAGTACGCCGATCTTCCCGGTGTGGGCATCGCCGCCTTGGTGCTGGTGTCCATCTTGCTGATTGCCAAGTACGGCAAGGGCTTCATCGCCAACATCTCGGTGCTGCTGGGCATTGTGGTGGGCGGCGTGGTCTCCACGCTGCTGGGCATGATGACGTTTGATAAGGTGGCCAAGGCCGGTTGGTTTGAACTGGTGCTGCCTTTCAAAATTGCCGCTCCAGTGTTTGACCCCATCCTGATCCTGACCATGACGCTGGTGATGATTGTGGTGATGATCGAATCGACCGGGATGTTTCTCGCCCTGGGCGAGATGACCGACCGCAAGGTCGATCAAGCCGCCCTCACGCGCGGCCTGCGCACCGATGGCCTGGGCACCTTGATTGGCGGCATCTTCAACACCTTCCCCTACACCAGCTTCTCGCAGAACGTAGGGCTGGTCGCGGTTACGGGTGTGAAGAGCCGCTTTGTGTGTGTGGCCGGCGGCATCATCCTGATCGTGCTGGGCCTCTTGCCCAAGATGGCGGCGCTGGTGGAGTCGCTGCCCACCGTGGTGCTGGGCGGCGCGGGGCTGGTGATGTTCGGGATGGTGACGGCCACCGGCATTCGCATCCTGTCGGCGGTGGATTTCAAGAACAACCGCTACAACGCCTTTGTGGTGGCGATTGCCATCGGCGTGGGCATGGTTCCGCTGGTGGCACCCAACTTCAAACAGTGGATGCCCCATGGCCTGCACCCCTTGATCGAGTCCGGCATCTTGCTCACCAGCATCGCCGCCGTCATCCTGAACCTGTACTTCAACGGCGCCAAGGGTGACACGCAAGAAGCGGTAAACGCCGCCAAGCAGGCCGACGCGCACTGAGCACCATTGCGGCCCTCCTTTTTCGGGTGGCCAAAACTGCATATGGACCATGAACCGAGGCTTCGTCACTGCGAGCGAAGCGCGGCAGTCCATGCATTGCGGAAGTCATGGATTGCTTCACTTCGTTCGCAATGACTAAGAGAGGTGTCGCAGTGTGAGAGGTGTCGCAATGACGGGGGACGGTACATGGAGAGCATACTGCTCGGGATGACGACGCCAATGCAGCATTCCGACAAGCCGTGGCAACGCTTCTGGCAGCAGCTTTCAGCTGCACAGCAAAGCTATCTTGAAAGCCTGCGTCCACTGGCGCAGCAGCGCCCGCCAAGCACTTTGGTGCGCTGGTCTTGCGGCGAGCACTTTTTGGGCTACCTGCCGACGCAGCGCGCTGCGCAACTATGTGAGAGCTTGGCGCACTGTCGCTGGTATGGCGCACAAATGGTCTGGGAAGCTTTGGATTGGACCTGCGCGCAGCGCAGTGCGGCCTTGCAGCAGTGGCTGGTGCAGCAGCACGCGCAGGGCTTGCTCACCGGGTGGCGCAACGAGTGCTTCAGCTTCTGGGACAGCGCGTGCCAGAACCCGGACCCGCAGGTGCCGCCGTTTCTCAGCGTGGAGCGCGCGGGCTTTCGCTACCTGGGGATGATGAGCCACGCGGTGCATATCAACGGCTTTCTGCCCGATGGCCGCGTGTGGTGCGGTCGGCGCAGTCTGACCAAGGCCACCGATCCCGGCCGATTGGACAACGTGGCTGCCGGTGGCCTGCCCAGCGGCGAGCTGATTTTGGACTGCGCTGTGCGCGAATTGGCCGAAGAGGCCGGGCTCGCCAGCGTGGTGCCAAACCACCTGGTGGGCGCGGGCTGGGTGCGAACTTCGCGCCTGGAGCCAGAGGGATGGCACGACGAAACCCTGCACGTGTTCAACCTGCTGTTGGACGCTGATTTTCAGCCGCACAACCAGGACGGCGAGGTGGCCGAGTTTGTGAGCCTGACTCCCTCGCAACTGCTCGAACGCGCGCGCGCCGGTGCGTTCACCTGGGACGCCATGGCCACGCTGTGGCAGGGCGTAAGCGCCTTTATTCGCGCACCGGCTCCACCGAAAACTCTGCAATCGTCGGGTCGTTGAGGAACTCCATCGCCAGGTGGCTGCGCGCCGCCGCTGCGTTGCCCAGCGTCCATACGTGAACCCGCACCTGCATCGAGCCGCTCTTGGCACCCTTGAAGGCAATGCTGGTGACGTTGAAGCCGTAGCTGGTAAAGCGTTCAAAAATCTGCTGCTCGCCGGGGACCGAGCCCTTGGCAAAGTTGGCTTCGATGATGGCAAACGTGCGCACCCCGGCCGGGTGCCCATTCTGGTAGCGCTCCAGGCCAACCACACCACCGGCAACAATGGACGTCAGCATTTTCACCAGCATGGCAAATTCGTTGGACAGGTATATCGCACTCAGTACAGACATCGTCGGGGCTCCGGTTTGCAGGTCAATCGTAGGTGGGGTGTGGGTGCTGCGCTTCAGGTGGGCCAGCGATCAAACAGGCGCACGCCCACGCGCTCGCCCCAGAGTTCGATCTCGGCAGGGGTGCCGTGGTGAGCCTGGTTGGCGCCGCTGCCGCGCACATAGCCCAGGGCCACGCAGGCACCCGCCAGCGGGCTCCAGCCCACCGACGAAATCTCGCCCACCGACGCCCCGTTGAGCACAATGGCTTCGCCGCCCCAGGCATAGACCTCGGGCGCGTCGAACACCAGGGTCACGAGCTTCTTGCGCAGCGGTTGGTCCTTGGCTGCAAGCAGGGCGGCTTTGCCGATAAAGTCTGCTGCCTTGTCGAGCTTCACGGCGTAACCCAAGCCCGCTTCCCAGGGCGTTTCGTCGGGGCCGAGTTCGGCACCCCAGGCGCGCCGACCCTGCTCGATGCGCAGCGCGTCGAGCGCAAAGTAGCCCGCGTCCACCAGTCCCAGGTCGCCACCGGAGTGCATCAGCGCCTGGTACACGTGGCGCGTCATTTCCACCGGTACATACAACTCAAAGCCGGGCCCGCCCACATAGCTCATGCGTGCAGCGCGCACGCGCGCAAAGCCCAGGTCGATCATGGAAGTCCACGAGAACTTCAGCGCGGCTGGCGAGAGGTCGTCCGGGCTGACACGCGCAAGCAGTTCGCGCGCCTTGGGGCCCATGACCGAGAGCACGCAGTACAGGGCCGAAACATCGCTCAGCACCGCATGCTCATCCGCGCCGATGTGGCGGCTAATCCAGTCGAAGTCGCGCACGGTCTGGGCCGAGCCGGTGATGATCAGGAAGCGTTCGCCGTTGCGGTCGGCTGTCTGGCGGATCACCGTGAGGTCGCTCTCAAAGCCGCCGCGCGCATTGAGCAGGGCGGTGTACACCATCTTGTTGACCGGCACGTCGATGTCGTTGGCGCACAGGCGCTGCAGCACGGCGAGTGCGTCGCGCCCTTGCAGCAGCAATTTGGAAAACGAGCTTTGGTCGTACAGCGCCACCGCTTCGCGCGTGGCGCGCTGCTCTGCCATCACCCAGGGCAGCCAGCCCGGTTTGCCCAGGGTGTGCGGTGGCGCTGGCTGGTCGCGGAAATAGTTGACGCGCTCCCAGCCGTTCTTGGCACCAAACTCGGCCCCCTTGGCAGCGAGCACGTCGTACAAGGGTGATGTGCGCAGCGGCCGCGCAGTGACCAGTTCCTGGCGCGGCCAGCGCATGGCGTAGTGCAGGCCCAGCGTCTCGCCGGTGCGCTGCGAGAGCGCCCGCCGGTTGCTGGTGAACGCGCCAAAGCGGCGGATGTCCACATCCCACAGGTCGGTGCTGGGCTCGCCGCCAATGATCCACTCGGCCATCAGCCTTCCAGCGCCGCCGCTGTTGGCAATGCCGGCCGAATTGAAACCGGCGCAGACAAAGTAGTTTTGCAACTCGGGCGCTTCGCCCAGAATGAAGTTGCCGTCGGGGGTGAAGCTCTCGGGGCCATTGAGCAGCATCTTGATCTCGGCCGTCTCCAGGCACGGCGTGCGGTGCAGGGCATTGCGCATCAGGGGTTCAAACTGGTCCCAGTCCTCGTCGAGCAGCTCGAACTGGAACGTGCTCGGGATCGGGTCCATCTTCCAGGGCTTGGCCTGGGGCTCAAAGCCGCCCATCACCAGGCCACCCACTTCTTCCTTGTAGTAGATGAAGCCGTCGGGGTCGCGCATCACCGGCATATCGGGCAGCACGCCGTCAATCTTGCCGCTGACGATGTAGAAGTGCTCGGCCGAGAACAGCGGCACATTGACGCCTGCCAGGTAGCCAAACTGGCGCGCCCATTGGCCCGCGCAGTTGACCACCACTTCGCAGCGCACCTCGCCCTGTGTGGTGCGGATGCCCACGGCGCGGCCACGCTCGATGATCACGCCGGTGACTTCGATGCCCTCGACGATTTGCACGCCACGCTGGCGCGCGCCCTTGGCCAGTGACATGCACAAATCGGCGGGGTTGACCTTGCCGTCGCCGGGCAGCCAGATGGCGCCCTGCAAATCGTCGGTGCGCATCACCGGAACGCGCTCACCGGCCTGGGCGGGCGTGATCAGGTGACACTCGACGTCAAAGCTGTTGGCCATGGCGGCCTGTTTCTTGAGCACCTGCATGCGCTCGGGCGTGCGCGCCACGTTGACGCTGCCGCACTGCTTCCAGCCAGTGGCCAGACCGGTCTGCGCCTCCAGCGCGGCATAGAGATCGATGCCGTACTTGCTCATCTGGGTCATGTTGCGGTTGGGGCGCATCTGGCCCACCAGGCCGGCTGCGTGCCAGGTGGTGCCGCTGGTGAGCTTGCCCTGCTCAAGCAGCAGCACGTCGGTGCGCCCCATCAGCGCCAGATGGTAGGCAGTGGAGCAGCCGACGATGCCGCCGCCGACGATGACGGTTTGTGCATGGCTGGGAAGGTTCATCTCAAACTCCTTGTAGGCAAAAAGCGGCTAGCCCAGGCGCAAGGCCATGACGCCTGCGGCAATCACGCAGGTTCCGGCCAGGCGGCGCACGGTAAATGCTTCTTTCAAAAACCAGGCGCCCAGCAGCACGGCAAACAGCACCGAGGTCTCGCGCAATGCCGCCACGGTGGCCACGGGCGCGCGTGTCATGGCCCACAGGGCAATGCCATACGAGCCCAGCGAGGCGCAGGCACCCAGCGTAGCCACCGGCCAGCGCTTGCGTGCGTAGCGGCCCAGGGCGTGGCCACGCGTGGCAAACATCAGCAGCGCAAACGGCCAACCGTCGAGCAGGAAAAGCGTTGCCACATACTGCAGTGCGTTGCCCGAGGCGCGCACCCCCAGGCCGTCGACCACGGTGTAGATGGCAATCACCACCGCATTGGCCAGCGCAAAGGCAACCGCTTTGGGTGCCTTGAAAGCCTCGACATGCAGGCCCAGCACCAGCACCCCACAACTGATGCACACCACCCCCACCCAGGCCAGGGGTGAGAGGGTTTCGCCCAGCGTGAGCGTGGCCGACAGCGCGACCAGGAGGGGTGCCACGCCGCGCATCAGCGGGTAGGTCAGGCCGAGCTCGCCGTGGCGGTATGCGCCGGTGAGCGCGATGTAGTAGGCGATGTGGATCAGCACCGAAGCGCCTATGTAGGGCCAGGCCGCAGCGCTGGGCCAGCCTGCCAGCGCCACCAGCGGGATGCCCAGAAACGAGCCAATCAGATGGATCGTGGCCATGTCCAGGTCTTTGTCCTGGCTGGACTTCACCAGCGCGTTCCAGCTCGCGTGCAGCAGTGCGCCGAGCAGCACCGCAGCGACAACCGGCCAAGTCAGGGTCATGTGCTGGGTACCTCTTTACGCGCGGTTCACTTCCATCCGGCGCATTATCCCACGGCGCCTGGGGTTTTGCAAATTGTTGACAATCTACCAGATACCATCGACAATGGCGGCTGCTAGGCACTGTCAAGTGCCCGGGTCGTGCGGACATTTGATCACAGGAGAATGAAGATGGCAGATACATTGGTTTCCAGACTTTCAGCCGTGGGGCGCGTGCCCGAAGACATCCGTCACGCGGCGCCCCAGCAGCAAAAATTCGACAACGAAAACACCGAGCGCAGCGTCGGCTACGTGATGCTCGACTGCTCGGGCACCACCATGGACCGCTACGTGGACGCCCCGGCGATCGTGTTTGTCGAGGTGTTCAAGAAATACGGCCTGGAGATTTCCATGCCCGAGGCGCGCGAGCCCATGGGCTTGCGCAAGGACCTGCACATCAAGGCCATTACCGAGATCAAGTCGGTGCGCGAACGCTTTACCGCCAAGTTCGGGCGCGCGCCCAATCAGTCAGACGTGGACGCCATGTTTGCCGACTTTGTGCCCACCCAGCTGGCGTTGCTGCGCGCGGGCAGCTACCACGACCTGTTGCCCGGTGTGGCCGACGTGGTCAAGGGCCTGCGCCAGCAAGGCATCAAGCTGGGAGTGACGACCGGCTTTACGCGTGACATGCTCGACCTGTTGCTTGCCGGTGCCGCCACCCAGGGCTTTGTGCCCGACACCGCCTGCGCCGGTGACGAAGTGGAAATGCCGCGCCCCACGCCCTACATGGTGATCAAGAACCTGGAGCGCATGGGGGTTTACAACCTGCACAACGCGATGCGCCGCACGGTCAAGGTTGACGACACGGTGTCGGGCGCGGGCGAGGGCGCACCGCTGTGCTGGCGTGTGGGGGTTTCCAAATGGAGCAACTACGTGGCCGATAGCTGGGATGCAGTCAAGGCCATGAGCCCGAGCGAACTCGCCGCCAAGGAAGCGCTGTCCAAGGAAAAGCTGGTGCGCGAGAGCGGGGCGCATTACGTGATTGACGACTTGCGCGACCTGCCCGCCGTCATTGCCGAGATCAACCAACGTCTGGCTGCGGGCGAAAACCCCTAAGCCACATCGGGCGCAGTGTCGCCCACCTCGCCCAGGCACGCGTCCAGAATGTCGAGTGCCTGCGCCATTTGTGCTTCGGTGGTGATCAGCGGCGGCGTGAGGGTCAGCACGTTGCCCATGGTGGTTTTGAAAGACAAGCCGCGCGACAGCGCAGCGTAGAGCACGCGCTCGGCGGCATCGTTGGCGGGGGTCTTGGTGGCGCGGTCGCGCACCAATTCCAGCCCCAGCAGCAAGCCGCGCCCACGCACATCACCAATCAGCGCGTGGCGCTGTTGCATGTCCTGCAGGCGCGCCATTGCGTAGGCACCTACGCGCGCTGCGTTCTCCACCAGTTGCTCGCGCTCGATCACCTCCAGCGTGGCCAGTGCGGCGGCGGCGGTGACCGGATTCTTCTCATGGGTGTAGTGGCCAAACGCATAGGCGCCCGCGCAGTCCAGGTCGGCGCGCGCGATGCAGGCAGCAATCGGCAGAATGCCGCCGCCCAGCGCCTTGCCCAGCACCACGATGTCGGGTGCTGCGTCGTCGTGCTCGCAGCCAAAGAAGCGCCCGGTCTTGCCCAGGCCGGTGGGAATCTCGTCAAAGATCAGCAGCGTTCCGTGTGCATGGCAGGCCTCGCGCACCGCTTTCCAGTAGCCCGGTGGCGGCACAAACGGCACGGCGCGCGCAGGCTCGGCAATCACGGCGGCAACGTCGCCTTCGCGTTCGAGCACGTAGCGCACCATGCTGGCGCAGGCAAGCTGGCAGCGCTCAAGCTGCGGCTGACCGTCAGCGCCCACCGCGTGCCCGTAGGGGCACCGGTAACAGCCAAACGGTGCCACGTGCTCGGTGCCGGGCAGTAGCGGGCCGACCGCGCGCCCGTGGCGAAACAGCGACTCGCCGCCGACGCTGCTGGCACCAAAGCCCGCACCGTGAAACGAGTCCCAAAAGCTCAGGGTCTTGAAGCGGCCGGTGGCCATGCGCGCCACTTTCAGCGCCACCTCGACCGCGTCCGAGCCGCCGGTGGTAAACAGCAGTTTGCCTGGCTGGCCGGTCAAGGCCTGAAAGCGTGCGCCCAGCACTTCGGCCAGTTCGACCGCGCGATCGCAAGCAAAACGCCGTGGCGCAAAGCTCAGGGTGTCGAGTTGCTGTTTGATGGCTGCCATGACGTGCGGATGCGCATAGCCGACGTGGTGGACGTTGTTGCCATGGAAGTCCATGTAGCGCCGCCCGGCTGTGTCCTCAATCCAGATGCCTTGCGCCTTGGCGATGGCACTCAGGCAGGGCGTGGAAACCGACTGGTGCAAAAAGGCCGCGCTGTCGCGCGCCAACAAGGTGCGCGTGGTGGCGTCCAGATTGTGCGCCTGCCATTGGCTGCGCCGGGGCGACTGGTTGACGTCGCCTTCGCTGGCAGCCGGACCTTGCGGCGGGTGCGGTTGCACCATCAATGCGCCTCGGCCTCTTTCGCGCCGATTGCCGTCTTGGCCTGCGCTTGCTGCAGCAGGTCGTTGTCGATGGTGCGTTGGCGGCTCAGCATCACATGGTCAAACATCGCATTGGCGGCGGCCTGCGCGTCGCCCGAGCCAATGGCTTTGACGATGAGCTTGTGCTCGTTCAAAAAGGTGCGCATCAGCGCGCTATCGGCCAGGTTCTGGCGGCGAAACAGCGACAACTCCTTGATCAGCTTGCGGTAGATGTCGGTGAACTTGCGGTTGCCCGTCATCTCGACCATGCGGTCGTGAAATTGCAGGTTGAGCACATGGTACTGGCGCGCGTCCTGCGCCTTGACGGCCTTGACCATGTCGGCCACCAGCGCCTTGATTTCCTTGAGCTGCGCGTCGGTGATGCTGGTGGCCAGGCGTTTGCCAACCCACTCGTCCATGGCGGCGCGCAAATCGAAAATCTCCAGCGCTTCGGAAACCGGGATGTCGCGCACAAAGACGCCCCGGTTTTTTTCGGTACGCACCAGCCCGGCTTCGTCGAGCATGCGGAAGGCCTCGCGCACCGGCCCGCGCGAGACGCCCAGTTTTTCGGCGAGCACGGCCTCATTGAGTTTCGATCCTGGTGCATATTCGCCCGCCAAAATGGCGCGCTCGATCTCTTGCTGCACCACGCTGGTGAGCGAGCTGTTTTGCAACAGTGCGATGGTGGGGTGGAGCACAGCTGTCATGGATTTATTACAGCACAAAAACAAATTGTCGACAATTGGCAAAACACAATTGACAAATCAAAGCAGTCCGGTTCAAATGAAAGCATCGGTCGGCGTTTTGTCATCATGCCGACATAATTTGCTTTCAGCATCGAAACTTTTCATTCGAAGGAGCTACCCATGCGTCTGTCAACGGTATTCAAATCCCTCATGCTGACCGGCTTGTTTGCACTGGCTGGTGCAGCGTCTGCGCAGAAGACCCAGCTGCTGGTCTATACCGCGCTGGAAACCGACCAGCTCAAGGCCTACCAGGAAGGCTTCAACAGATCCTACCCGGACATCGAGATCAAGTGGGTGCGCGACTCCACCGGCGTGATTACCGCCAAGCTGCTGGCCGAAAAGGCCAACCCGCAAGCCGACGCCGTGATGGGCGTGGCCGCCACCAGCTTGGCGCTGATGGACAAGCAGGGCATGCTGCAGCCCTATGCGCCGCTGAACCTGGACGCGATCATGAGCCAGTACCGCGACAAGAAGCAGCCCCCGGCCTGGTTTGGCATGGACGTCTGGGGTGCCACCATTTGCTTCAACACGGTCGAAGCCAAGAAGAAGAACATTCCCGCCCCCGAGACCTGGCAGGACCTGACCAAACCGGTGTACAAGGGCCAGATCGTGATGCCCAACCCGGCCTCCAGCGGCACCGGCTACTTTGACGTGGTGGCCTGGCTGAGCCTGTTTGGCGACAAGGACGGCAAGGGCGGCGGCTGGAAGTTCATGGACGGGCTGCATGAAAACATTGCCCAGTACACGCACTCGGGCTCCAAGCCCTGCAACATGGCGGGCAGCGGCGAGTTTGTGCTGGGCATTGCGTTTGAATACCGCGCCAATGCCAACAAGGCCAAGGGTGCCCCAATCGACCTGATCTTCCCCAAGGAGGGTCTGGGCTGGGATCTGGAGTCGTTTGCCATCCACAAGGGCACCAAGAAGCTTGAGGCCGCCAAGAAACTGGCCGATTGGGCTTCGAGCAAGGATGCCATGCTGCTGTACGGCAAGAACTTCGCCATCACCGCGCAACCGGGTGTTGCAGCGCCTTTGGCCAATGTGCCCAAGGACTACGAAGCGCGTCTGGTCAAGCTTGACTTTGGCTACGCCGCCGAGCAGCGCGAACGCATCCTCAAGGAATGGACCACGCGCTACGACGGCAAGTCGGAAAAGCGCTGAGGCCTGCTGCACTGCATGAGCCGCATAGGAGTACGTGCGGCTCTTTTTTATTTCTGGCATGAGTCCAACACCTTTTCTTGACCTGCTGCATATCCGCAAGGATTTCGGCAGTTTCACGGCGCTGCAAGACATCAACCTGGCCATTCGCAAGGGCGAGTTTGTCTGCTTTCTGGGGCCCTCGGGCTGCGGCAAGACCACGCTGCTGCGCATCATCGCGGGGCTGGAAGTGCAGACCTCGGGGCAGTTGCTGCAAGCCGGACGCGACATCTCGCTGCTGCCGCCTGCGCTGCGCGACTACGGCATCGTGTTCCAAAGCTACGCGCTGTTTCCCAATCTGAACGTCTCCGACAACGTGGCCTACGGCCTGGTCAACCGCAAGACGCCACGCGCCCAGATCAAGCAACGCGTGGCGGATTTGCTCAAGCTGGTGGGCCTGCCGGGCAGCGAAGCCAAATACCCCGGACAACTCTCCGGCGGTCAGCAGCAACGCATCGCCCTTGCGCGCGCCCTGGCCACCGAGCCGGGCCTACTGCTGCTGGACGAGCCGCTGTCAGCACTCGACGCGCTTGAGCGCATCCGCTTGCGCCAGGAAATCCGCGCCTTGCAGCAAAAGCTGGGGGTTACCACCATCATGGTGACCCACGACCAGGAAGAGGCGCTCAGCGTTGCCGACCGGATTGTGGTGATGGACCACGGCGTGATCGTGCAGGTGGGCTCGCCGATGGATATCTACCGCGAGCCGGCCTCGCCCTTTGTGGCCGACTTTGTCGGCAAGATCAACATCCTCCCGGCGCGCGTGAGCGCAGGCGCGTTGCGCATTGGCAGCATCTGCCTGGCGTGCGACGGGCCAGACCGCGACGTGCGCGTCTACCTGCGCCCCGAAGACGTGCTGGCGCGCCCGATCTCCGAGGGCGACGCGCATGTGTTTGAGGCCAGCATCGACAAGATCGAGTTTCTGGGCTCGTACTGCCACGTGCATGTGGCGTCGCCTGCGCTTGCGGGCAACAAGCTGATGGTGTATCTCTCGCTCAACTTTCTGTCGGAGCAGTCGCTGCAGGTGGGCTCAAGCATCACGCTCAAACTCCTGCCCGAACGCATCAAGGTGTTCTGATGTCGGTGGTGCTGCCCCTGCCGTCGCTCACGCATGCTGTCAAACTCAGGCAGCACTGGGTTGATCGGCTCGCCCACGGTGTGCTGGCGCTGATCGCGCTGGTGCTGGTGGCTTTTCTGGCGCTGCCGCTGCTGTCCATCCTGCAGCAGGCACTGCAGGGTCACGAAGGCCAGTTCGTCTGGCTTGACAACTTTGTCGAATACGCCAAGACCCCGGCCCTGCTGGGCAGCTTGTGGAACAGCCTTTGGGTGTCGTGCGTGGTCACACTGCTGGTGGTGCCGCTGACCTTCGCCTTTGCCTATGCCTTGACACGATCCTGCATGCCGTTCAAGGCGCTGTTTCGCGGCATCACGCTGATACCTCTGTTGGCACCGTCGCTGCTGTCGGCCATCTCGCTGATTTACTGGTTTGGCAACCAGGGCCTGCTCAAGGATTGGCTGCTAGCGCTGGGCTTCCAGCAGATCTACGGCGCGCCCGGTATCGTGCTGGCCGAATGTCTGGCGGTGTTTCCGCACACCCTGATGATTCTGGTGACCGCGCTGAGCCTGTCGGACGCGCGCCTGTACGAGGCCGCCGACGCCATGGGCACCACGGTGCTGCGCAAGTTTTTCACCATCACGCTGCCGGGTGCCAAGTACGGGCTGATTTCGGCCGCGCTGGTGACTTTCACCCTGGTGATGACCGACTTCGGCATTCCCAAAGTCATTGGCGGAAACTTCAACGTTCTGGCCACCGACGTTTTCAAACTGGTGATCGGCCAACAGGACTTCTCCAAAGGTGCGGTGGTGGCCATCCTGCTGCTCGCGCCTGCGGTGCTGACCTTCGGCGTGGACAACTTTGTCAGCCGGCGCCAAACCGCCATGCTGACTGCGCGCGCCGTGCCCTACGCGCCCAAGCCGTCCCTCGCGTACGACCGCTTGATGATGCTGTATTGCAGCGCGATTGCCGCGCTGATGCTGGCCATGCTGGGCATGGCAATCTTTGCGTCGTTTGCCACGTTCTGGCCGTACAACCTGACGCCGAGTTGGCGTCATTACCGCATGGGTTTGCTCGACGCCGAGGTCGGCAGCGCCTTCTTCAACAGCCTGACCATGGCAGCAGGCACGGCCCTGTTTGGCACGCTGCTGGTTTTTGTAGGTGCCTACCTGCTGGAAAAAACCAAGGGGGTTGAAAAGCTGCGCACGCTGGTGCGCCTGCTGGCGGTGCTGCCGATGGCGGTGCCGGGCCTGGTGCTGGGCCTGGGCTACATCTTTTTCTTCAACGAACCTGCCAACCCGCTGGGGTTTCTGTACCACAGCCTGACGCTGCTGACGCTGTGCACCATCGTGCACTTCTACACCACCGGCCACCTCACCGCAGTGACCGCCTTGAAGGCGCTCGACGGCGAGTTTGAGGCGGTGAGCGCCTCGCTCAAGGTGCCGTTTTACAAGACCTTCTGGCGCGTCACCTTGCCGGTGTGCGCGCCCGCGCTGATTGACATGGCGCGCTACTTCTTCATCAACGCCATGACCACCATCTCGGCCGTGGTGTTTTTGTATTCGCCCGAAACCAAGGTGGCGTCGATCGCCATCCTGAACCTCGACGAAGCCGGCGAAATGGGCGCTGCCGCCGCCATGGCCGTACTCATTGCCCTGTCCTCCACCGTGGCCACCCTGCTCTTCATGGTGCTGGCCTGGTGGAGCAACAGGCGCACGCAGGCGTGGAGAGTCAGGTGATGGCTGTGCTCGCGTCGTCATCGCAAGCGCGGATGCCCGTCATCGCAAGGTCGCTAGGACGTGGCGACCAAAAGCAGTCATCGCGAGCGAAGCGTGGCAATCCATGTCCTTTGGCTGTCATTGCGAGCGCAGCGTGGCAATCCATGCAGGCATGAAGTCATGGATCGCCACGGCCTTCGGCCTCGCGATGACGAAGGTGGGCGGCCTCGCGATGACGAAGGGGAGTGGCTTCGCGATGACGAAGGGGAGTGGCTTCGCGATGACGAAGGGGAGTGGCTTCGCGATGACGAAAGTGGCGGTGCGGTTCATGGAGAGGAGCGTAGCGACGCGGCAGTCCATGTCCTTTGGCTGTCATTGCGAGCGCAGCGTGGCAATCCATGCAGGCATGAAGTCATGGATCGCCACGGCCTTCGGCCTCGCGATGACGAAGGTGGGCGGCCTCGCGATGACGAAGGGCAGGACGTTCCTGTACGCGATGCCGGAACCAGCTTGTTGGACAGCGGAAAGATCAATCATGGAGGTATTGCAATGGACAGAGACAAGATTTTGCTGACGCCGGGGCCGCTGACTACGACCTTGCGTACCAAGTTGGCGATGCTGCGGGATTGGGGTTCGTGGGACTCGGACTTCAACGCGGTAACGGCGAGCGTGCGTGCAAGCCTGCTGCGCATCATCCACGGCCAGGACAGCCACGTCGTGGTGCCCTTGCAGGGCAGCGGCACGTTCAGCGTAGAGGCCGCCGTGGCCACGCTGGTGCCGCGTGACGGCCATGTGCTGGTGCTCGACAACGGCGCGTATTGCAAGCGCGCGGCGCGCCTGACCACCCTGATGGGGCGGCGTTGCACGGTGCTGGGCTTTGACGAGGCGGCGCAGGTTGATCCGGCGGTGGTAGAGCAGCATTTGAAGAGCGACCCGTCCGTTACCCACGTGGTCATGATCCATTGCGAAACCGGCGCGGGTGTGCTCAACCCGCTGCAGGCAGTTTCCGACGTGTGCGCCGCGCACGGCAAGGGGCTGATTGTGGATGCCATGAGTTCCTTCGGCGCGCTTGAAATTGACGCCCGCACCACCCGCTTTGATGCGCTGATTGCGGCCAGCGGCAAGTGCCTGGAAGGCGTGCCCGGCATGGGTTTTGTGTTTATCCGCAAGGCTATTCTGGACGGCTGCGCGGGCAACAGCCAGTCGCTGGCGATGGACTTGCACGACCAGTACGTGTACATGGAAAAAACCACCCAGTGGCGCTTTACGCCACCGACGCACGTGGTGGTTGCACTGCACGAGGCCATCGCCCAATTTGAAGCCGAGGGTGGGCAAAGCGCGCGCCTGGCGCGCTACACCAGCAACTACCAGACGCTGGTTGGCGGCATGGCCAAGCTGGGGTTCAAGCCGTTTCTGGACCCGGCCATTCAGGCCCCGATCATCGTCACCTTCCATGCACCGGCCGATGCGCGCTACAGCTTCAAGACCTTCTACAACGCGGCGCGCTCGCGTGGCTTCATCCTGTATCCGGGCAAGCTGACGCAGATCGAGACCTTTCGCGTGGGCTGCATCGGCGCAATCGGGCCCGACGAGATGGAGCAGGCCGTGCACGCCATGGCGCTGGCGCTGCAAGACGTGGGCATCACCTCGGCGGCACCGGCCTGATGGCGCAGCGTGAGGGGGTAGGCGCGGCATGAAGCTCACACTGTTTGACCTGGATAACACCCTGCTCGATGGCGACAGTGATGTATTGTGGTGTGACTTTCTGATTGAGCAGGGGGTGCTGGATCGGCAGAGCTTTTCCAGCCGCAACGCCGACATGGAGGCGCGCTACAACGCCGGCACTGTGGGCGTGGAAGAGTTCGCCAACTTTTATGTAGGAACGCTGGCGGGGCGCGACCTACAAGCCTGGGAGCCGGTGCGGCACCAGTTTCTGCAAGACAGGATCGTGCCGCGCATTGGCCAGGCGGCCATGGACCTGGTCAAGCAGCACCGCGATGCGGGTGACCTGCTGGTGATGACCACGGCCACCAACCGCTTCATCACCGAACTCACGGCCAGACACTTCGGGATGGACCACCTGATCGCCACCGAACCCCAACTGCAGGATGGGCGCTTTACCGGGCAAACCACGGGCATCCTGAACATGCGCGAAGGCAAAGTTGCGCGCTTGCACGCGTGGCTGGCGCAGACTTCCCGCAGCCTTGCGGATTTTGAGAGCACCGCCTACAGCGACTCCATGAATGACTTGCCACTGCTCACGGCGGTGCAGACACCGGTGGCCGTCAACCCGGATGCGCGCCTGCGCGCCGAGGCCCAGTCCAGGGGCTGGCAAGTGATCGCGCTTGCGCGCTGAAGCTGCGCTCTACCCGTGCCCAGCGTCCAGGCGCGCGGTGCCGTGGTCGTCACTCTCGTCTTTTAACGCAACCCCCGTTAAGCCCAGCGTTTTGGAACGTTGCAAAAGTTGATGCAGTTTTGCTGCGGCAGATTCAAAGGACAGCCCCGCTGCCCGGACGTTGGAAATGCAGTTGCGCTGGGAGTCGTTGCAGCCCACGCGCGGTGCCCAGGTCAAATAAATGCCCATGCTGTCGGGCGAACTCAAGCCGGGGCGCTCGCCGATTAGCACGACCACCGCCTGGGCCTGCAGCAGTTCACCTACTTCATCACCGATGGCCACGCGTCCCTGCTCAACCAGCACTACCGCTGCGATCGACCACGAAAATTGCGCGTCGCCCTGAAGGCGCGCAACCGTGGCTTCAATCAGTGGTGCTGCGTTCTTGTGAATGGCCAGCGAAGAGAGTCCATCGGCAACCACAAAGGCAACATCGCACCGGCGTGTGCCTGATGCGCTTGCGCTCCATTCTGTGAGCATCTCACGCGAGCGATCATCAAGCTTGCGACCCAAGTCCGGGCGCTGCAAATAGGTGGTGCGGTCACGCGCTGCGCTGTGCACTCGCAGTGTGCTCAAGCCCAATGCCTCGATGGATTGCGCCACATCCAGCACGTCCAGTGGCAGATGCACGGCGTCGCGCGCCTGGGCGTGCGCGAGCTGAAAATCCAGATGCGCAGCGGTGGGCAGGCTGTGCCCGGCGCGGCCCAGGGCGATGCGTGCATCGGTAAAGCGCTTGAGGCCACTCCAGGGCGATGCAATCACGACCGGTTGTGCCTTGCTCATTGGCGCTCCAATTGGCTGCACGCGTCAACCAGTGCGGGTGGAAAGTGGTTCACCAGCCTGGATTGGCCGCCGGGCTCGAACACTTCCATGCGCTCAAGCCACGCCTCAAACTCGGGCGAGGCGCGCAGGCCCATGATCTGTCGCATGGCCAAGGCGTCATGGAACGACGTGCTTTGGTAGTTGAGCATGATGTCGTCGGCACCCGGAACGCCCATGATGAAGTTGCAGCCTGCTGCGCACAACAGCGTCAGCAGTGCGTCCATATCGTCCGAGTCGGCTTCGGCATGGTTGGTGTAACACACGTCGCAGCCCATCGGCACCCCGAGCAGCTTGCCGCAAAAGTGGTCTTCCAGGCCAGCACGGATGATCTGCTTGCCGTTGTACAAATACTCCGGCCCGATGAAGCCGGCGACCGTATTGACCAGCAAGGGGTGGAACTCCCGGGCCACCGCGTAGGCGCGGGCTTCGATGGTCTGCTGGTCGCAGCCATGGTGGGCACCGGCCGATAACGCGCTGCCTTGCCCGGTTTCAAAGTACATCACGTTGCTGCCCCGCACGCCGCCTTCAAACAGGGCCCCGCGCTGAAGTTCGAGTGCCGCTTGCTGCGCCCGACCGAGCAACGCCAGGTCGATGCCAAAGCTGGCGTTGGTGGCTTGCGTACCGCCAATCGACTGAAACACCAGATCCACCGGGGCACCGCGCTCCATCGCCTGCAGCGTGTTGGTGACGTGCGTCAGCACGCACGATTGGGTCGGAATCTTGTAGCCCGAGATCACATCGTCAAGCATGTGCAGCAGGCGCACCACCTGCGGCACGTTGTCGGTGGCGGGGTTGATGCCGATCACGGCATCACCGCTGCCATGCAGCAGCCCATCGAGCAGGCTTGCGGCAATGCCCGAGAGGTCGTCCGTGGGGTGATTCGGTTGCAAGCGCGTGGCCAGGCGTCCCCGGCCCCCAATGGTTGCGCGAAAGCGCGTGACAACATTGCACTTGCGCGCAATCAGCACCAAGTCCTGAACCCTGCAGAGCTTGCTTGCCGCTGCCACCATCTCGGGCGTCAACCCGTTGGCAAGTTGCTCCAGGGTGGCGCTATCGGCCGCATCACTGAGCAGCCAGTTGCGAAAATCGCCCACGGTCAAGTGGCTGACCCGGGCAAATGCGGATGCATCGTGCCGATCCACAATCAGCCGCGTAACCTCGTCGGCCTCGTAAGGAATGATGGCCTCATTCAGAAACGTGGCAAGCGGCAGTTCCGCAAGGCACATCTGCGCTGCCACGCGCTCCTTGGCGTCTGCTGCCGCAACCCCCGCCAACTGATCGCCCGAGCGCAGCGGACTGGAGCGCGCCAACAGCGTGCGCAAGTCTTCAAACTGGTAGCGTTGGGTGCCAATGCTGTAGTGGTAGCGCATAGTGACTCAATGGTAGCGCCAAGTTGATGCGGCTAAACTGCCGACATGAACGCTGAAAATCATCACCATGCCCGCTAGACTGCTGGCCCTGATCGTTTTCTGCCTGTGCATGGTGGGCGCGTCGGCGCAGCAGTTGCCTGCGTCAGCACAATTCGAGATGGCGGTGTTGCAACACACTGGTTGCTGTTGTACATCCTCTGCATGAGTGCCCTTTTTCTGGGGCATGGCGGCATCGTTTCACAGTATTTTTTTCCGCAGGCGCCGGAGCTTGCGGATGCGTGGTTCAGCGTCTTCACGCTGGTGTCGGTGGCCTTTGGCAACCATTTCTACCAGCGCCTCTTTGACATTGGCAAATCAAGCCGCGTGTTGTACCCACTCTACCGCGTGTCGTTCTGGATTCCGCTACTGTGCGTTGTCACGGTATTCACAGGCCATTACGTGGAGGCGGTGCGCCTGGCAATGGCCTTGGTGTTTCTGCTGAGTTTTGTGGCTGCCTGGCGGTCGTATCGGTTTTGGCGTGCTGGAGGTGCGCGACCAAGGCCCCGGCGTTGCTGCCGAGTTGCAGGCACGTTTGTTTGACAGCTATGTGCGCGGCATTTCGTGCCAGCCTATCGTTGGACACTGAAAACACATGAACCCCACCGTAGTTGCCATCATCGAAGACAACGCCGATCTGCTTGACGATCTGGCGCTCAACCTGTCGCGCCGTGGCATGGAGCCCAGCGCCTACGTGAGCGGGGCCGAGTTTGACGCTGCCATGGAGCAGGGCTGCCCCTGGCGCGTGCTGCATCATGCTCACAGCGCGCGGAGCCGTGATGGACCGCATCCAGGGCATGGAAGACGGTGCCGACCAGTACCTGGTCAAGCCGGTGGACATGGATGAACTGGCCGCCGCCATCAAAACCGTGGCCCGTCGTATTGAAACCCTGGAAGTAACCATCAGCCGCCTGCGGCACAAACTTGGCGACGACCCACCGATCAAATCCGTGCGCGCCCGTGGCTACGTATTTGCCGCCAGCCTGATTCTGATTGCCAACGGCTGTGTTGCTGTGGCGATCCAAGGCTAGTATTTGCAAAAAGGCGCTCATACAGCTAATATGGCCATATAGGCCGTTATGGCTAATTCACGGAGTTGAATATGTTGACGTTAACCTCGGTTGAGGCGCAAAGCCGTTTTGGCGAATTGATTGACCGCTCGCAACGCGAGCCAATTCAGGTTACCCGGCGGGGGCGCCCCGTGGCCTATGTCATTTGTGACCAGGACATGCAGGCGTTAAACGATTTAGATGCGCGCCGCGCAGCGGCAAGTAGCTGGTACGCGCAATATAGCGCGAGCCTCGCACAGCAGCCGACTGCTGACAGGCAAGCGGCTGCTGCGTTGACCGACGCCGATGTGAATCAGTTGCTACATGAGCTTCGATAGAACCATCGTCATCGACACCGGCGTATTGATCAGCGCGGCCATCCGACCCCAATCGGTACCGGCGCTGGCGCTGGAGCGAGCCTTGCGCCACTATGAAGTGTGTGCATCACTGGCCACCTTAGGCGAGTTACAACAGGTGTTGCTGCGCCCGAAGTTTGACCGCTACGCAGGCACAACCCAGCGCCAGGCCTTTCTGGACGGCATCATGCTGCACCTGCACATGGTGGAGGTTACCCAGCACATCACAGAATGTCCTGATCCCAAAGACGACAAATTTCTGGCGCTTGCCCTTGCGGCGAACGCTGAACTGATCATCGCCAGCGACCCGCACCTGACGCAGATGCACCCGTGGCGCAGCATCCCCATTCTGCCGCCCGCTGCCTTTCTGGTGGGCTCACGCTAATCAGGGGACCGGCGTGGCAGTCCACGCATTCAATGGATTGCCGCGTCCCTTCGCTCCTCGCAATGACAGCCCGCCATCCGCGCGTGCAGGAGCGCGCCTGGCCCCCGCGTCGCGTCCGCCCCACTGTTGGGGTTTGTTAGCCTTCTTTTGCCGAATTTTTCTAGCATCAGTGCTTGGCCAGTGCTGATGCTACGGGTAGTTTTATCCGGCATCCAAGGCCCAATAGATGGAAAGTGGGGTGCTTGACCATGACAAACGCCGCCAGCGAATTGCACGCTTGCCAATCAAACAGTGCCACGCAGAGGGTGCCAGTGACCTGCTGAAACCACGATTGCCGCCAGGGGCGCGACTGCCCTGCCCGCGCGAGCTCACCCAAAGATGCGGTGGCCGTGCCAGATTGGGCCAAGGCACTTGCACTGTGCGTTTCAAGTTTGTCACAAAGGTGGGCGGCAAGAAACTCGTGAGGCGAGGCGCTCACTCTCGCCGTCATTGCGAGCGAAGCGTGGCAATCCATGAATTCGGGCTGCATGGACTGCCGCGTCGCTGCGCTCCTCGCAATGACAAGTGAAAAGCTCGCAATGACGAAGTAATCACAACGCAATGACCAAGATATCCAGACGTGCAGCGACCACCATCCGCTAGAGCCATCCCATGAGTGCCACTGCCGTTGCCATCATTGAAGACAACGCCGATCTGCTTGACGATCTGGTGCTGAATCTCTCACTGCGGGGGATGTTGCCCAGCGCCTTTGCCAATGGTGCCGAGTTTGACGCTGCCATGCAGCACGGCCGGCCCTGGAGCGTGCTGCTGCTGGACCTGGGTTTGCCGGGGGAAGACGGCCTGTCGATCGCGCGGCGCTTGCACCAAAGCGACCCGCTGCTGGGCATCATCATGTTGACCGCACGAAGCACGGTGGCTGATCGTATTGCGGGCATGAATGCGGGTGCCGACCTGTACCTGGTCAAGCCAGTCGACATGGGCGAACTGGCTGCCGCTATTCAAGCCGTTGCACGGCGTGTGGACGCAAGGCACTGAGACTGCAAGCGCCGCTGCCGCCGCAATTCGCAAGTTCAGTGCCCGCTTATGATTGGCGAATCACGATAGCGAATGTGCCCGCGCAGGCGACAATTGCGGGGATACATGCAACCAGACACGCGTATGAACGAACGACTCAAAATTGGCATCAGTGCCTGCTTCCTGCACCCGGACCCGCAGCGCGCCGTCTTTGCCAAAAAGACGCTGCATTACATTGAGCAATCGTTTGCGCACTGGATCATGGCGCAGGGGGCCATGCCGGTGATGATTCCTTCGCCCGAGGGCGATACCGCGCGTGGCGACGTGCGGGTGGACGACTACGCGCAGTGGCTCGATGGCCTGGTGCTGCACGGCGGCGCCGACGTCTGGCCGGGCAGCTATGGCGAAGCTCCGCTGCAGGAGCGCTGGAGCGGCGACCGGGTTCGCGACGAATACGAGATGGCGCTGATCAAGGCTTTTGTGGCTGCAGGCAAACCGGTGTTCGGCGTGTGCCGTGGCCTGCAATTGATCAACGTGGCGTTTGGGGGCACCTTGCTGCAAGACATTGGAACGCAGCGGCCTGAAGCGGTAGCGCACCGCGATGCCGATCTGTACGACCTCAACTTTCACCAGGTTCGGGTCGTTCCTGATACCCGGCTTGAATCCCTTTTGGCGGGCACGGGCAGCCACAAGATCAACAGCGTCCACCACCAGGCCATCAAGGACCTGGCACCCAATTTTGTGGTCGAGGCGCGCTGCCCCGATGACGGCATGGTAGAAGCCATCCGCTATTGCGGCCCCGCCTACGTAGCCGCAGTGCAGTGGCACCCCGAGTACCACCAGCCTGAACTCAACACCCTGGACGACACGCCGTTGTTGCAGGACTTTCTGAACGCGGCACGCGCCGCCAAGACGGCGTCAACGTAGTTCCGGCTAGCCCAGCCGACGCGCTAACTCGCTGCGGGCCAGGTGCGCCTTGGCGTAAAACTGCTGGAGCCCCGGGCACAGGTAGCTCAGGCCTGGTTCGGCGTCGGGCGTGGCCACAAACCGGTGTTTGGGGCAGTCGCCCCAGCACAACTGCAGATGCGGGCAGCGCTTGCAGTAGGCGGTCAAGGTGTCGTGCTTGGCAAAACCAAAGGCCTGTTGCTGCGCCGAAAAAGCCAGGTCGCCCTCGTGCGTGTGCAGGATGTTGCCCAGGCGATATTCGGGGTAGACGAAGTGGTCGCAACTGTAGAGGTCGCCGTTGTGTTCAATCGCCAGCGCCTTGCCGCAAAACTGGGCGCTCACGCACTTTTGCGCGCCAAAGCCAAACATTTGCGAGATCACGTTTTCAAACTGGTCGACAAACACTTTGCCGTAGTCGCGCCGCAGCCACTCATCCCAGATTCGGGTGAGAAAGTAGCCCCAGTCTTCGGGCAACACCGACCACTCGGTCACCAGCGATTCAGCCACAGCGTTCTGCGTTGGCGGCGCGTGCCGCTGCCCGGGCGCTGCGCTGCGAAAGTCGGTGGGTTCCACGCAGGGGATGAACTGGATGATGCGCGGGCGTACCTGGTCGCGCAGGAAGCGGTACACGTCAATTGGGCGACGCGCGTTCTTGCGGTTGACCACGCACAAGGCGCTAAACGGCACCCGGTAGCGATGCAGCAACTCGGCTGCCGCCATCACCCGCTCAAACGTGGGTGTGCCGCCCTTGGTGGTGCGGTAGGCGTCGTGCAATTGGGCTGGCCCGTCAATCGACAGCCCCACCAGAAAATTGTGGCGTTTGAGAAAAGCGCACCAGGCATCGTCGAGCAGGATGCCGTTGGTTTGCAGGTCGTTCTCAATCGCCTGCCCGGGCTTCTTGTAGCGTTGTTGCAATTCCACAATGCGCTCAAAATAGTCCAGCCCCATCAGGGTGGGCTCGCCGCCTTGCCATGAGAACACCACCTGCGCTGCGGTATGCGCTTCGATGTACTGGGCAATGTGCTGCTCCAGCACGGGCGCGCTCATGCGCGCCTTGTGGGGCTGCTGCAGCAACTCTTCCTTGTGCAGGTAAAAGCAGTAGGCGCAGTCCAGATTGCACTGCGCGCCACTGGGTTTGACCATGGTGTGGAAGCGGTACACGTTGCCGCTTTCCAGCGCTGGCAGCTTCAGCGCCGGGCCTTGCGGGTGCAGGCGATGTACGGCCGCAGGCATGGGCTTGTCGGTCACAGCGGCGGACTCGCTGGCAGCGGCTTTCAGGTGATCTTGACGCTCAGATTGGGCAGGCCGTCGATGTGCATCTCGATCACGTCGCCGCGCACCACCGGGCCCACGTTCTCGGGCGTGCCGGAATAGATGATGTCGCCAGGGAACAGCTCGTTGGCTTCGGACAGTTTGGAAATCTGCTCGGCCACCGACCACATCATCTGGTTGAGGTTGGCGTTCTGTTTGAGTTCGCCATTCACCTTGAGCCAGATGCTGCCCTGGGTGAAGTGCCCGGTGAGTGCCACTTTGTGGACCGGGCCAATTGGGGCTGAGCGGTCAAAGCTCTTGCCGATTTCCCAGGGCTTTTTCTGGTCGCCCATGGCGCGTTGCAGGTCGCGCCGCGTCATGTCCAGACCGGCAGCGTAGCCATAGACGTGCTCCAGCGCCTTGTCCAGCGCGATATTGCGCCCGCCCTTGCCCAGCACGGCCACCAACTCGGCTTCGTAGTGGTAGTTCTTGGTAAGGCTGGGGTAGGGGTGGTCGGCCACCGTGCCGGTGGGGACGTGCTGGATGGCGTCGGTGGGTTTCTGGAAGAAGAATGGCGGCTCGCGCGTGGGGTCCGATCCCATTTCACGCGAGTGCGCGGCATAGTTGCGGCCAATGCAGTAGATGCGGCGCACGGGATAGACCTCGTCGGAGCCGACGATGGGAATGGTGGTCGGCGCAACGGCAAAGGGCGTGCGCACAGTGCTTTGCGCCACGCCCGGCGTGGCACAGCCCAGCAGCGCGCCCGCGCCCATCAGCCCGGTGGTTTGCAACAAGCCGCGTTTGGAAAGGGGGGTCATGCAGGTCTCCTCAAAATTGTTAGGGTTTGCCACTTCGGCGCAGCGGGGTTCATTGTGCACGTTCACGCCGAAAAGCGCGCAAACTGCAGACAAAGCCATTTCCACTATCATCCCTTGTGAAAGCCACACGCCTTTTGCCTCCATGCTACCAACCCCATCCTCCCCGCTGGTTGAACTACGCAGCCTGACCTTTGGTTATGGCGAGCGCGCCGTTTTGCACGACGTGTCGCTGCAGATTCCGCGCGGCAAGGTCACGGCGCTGGTCGGTCCCATGGGCGGGGGCAAGACCACCACGCTGCGCGTGATTGGCGGGCAACTGCGTGCCTGGTCGGGGCAGATGCTGTTTGACGGCCATGACATCACGCCCATGGACAAGGAGCAGCTTTACGCCGTGCGCAGGCGCATGGGCATGCTGTTCCAGTTTGGCGCGTTGTTTGCCGACCTCAGCGTGTTTGACAACGTGGCCTTTCCGCTGCGCGAACACACCGATCTGCCGCCCGCACTGATCCGCGACATCGTGCTGATGAAGCTCAACGCCGTGGGCTTGCGCTGCGCGCGCGACCTGATGCCCAGTGAGGTCTCGGGCGGCATGGCGCGGCGTATTGCCACGGCGCGCGCGATTGCGCTCGACCCCGAACTGGTGATGTACGACGAGCCGTTTTCGGGGCTGGACCCGATCTCGCTGCGCACCGCCGCGCGCCTGATCCGCCAACTCAACGACTCCATGGGGTTGACCAGCGTTTTTGTCTCGCACGAACTCACCCAAACCCTGGAACTGGCCGACCACGTGATCATTCTGGACCAGGGCAAGGTTGCGTTTCAGGGCACGCCGCAGCAGGCGCGCGAGAGCACCGATGCGCTGGTTTTTCAGTACGTCAACGAGCGCCCCGACGGGCCGGTGCAGTTTCACTACCCGGCCGTCGATCTGGCGGTTGATTTCGGCGTGCGCTAAGCCGCTGCCGCGCAGTTCATTCTCCGGGGGCGTTTACCAAGACGGCCCGCGCCCGGCAAAGTGCGCGGCCAAAAATTCCACCAGCGAGCGCACCTTGGCCGAGACGTGTTTGCGCGTGGGGTACACCGCGTAAATGCCCATCTCCAACGAGCGGTACTGCGGCATCAGTTCCACCAGACTTCCATCGGCCAGGTCTGCACCCACCAGAAAACTCGGTTGCAGAATCACGCCCTGGTGCGCCAGCGCGGCGGCGCGGCAGGTGTCGCCGCTGTTGGTGTGCATGCAGGGCTGGGTCTTGACGCTCACCGGCCCTTGTGGCCCGTCAAAACGCCACTCGTCCCGGGTGGACCAGTAACTGTAGGAAATGACGCTGTGCTGCGCCAGCTCACTCGGGTGCGCAGGTGCGCCGCGCTGCGTCAGGTACTGCGGTGAGGCGCACAACACCATGCGCGTGGTGGCCAGCCGTTTGCTCACCAGGGTGGAGTTTTCCAGCGTGGCAATGCGGATGGCCACGTCGTAGCCTTCTTCCACCAGATCGACCAGGCGGTCGGACAGCGTTACGTCGAGTTGCACCTTGGGGTGCAGCAGCCGGAACTGTCCCCACAGCGGTGCCAAATGGAGAATGCCAAAGGTAAAGGGCGCGTTGATGCGCAACAGGCCGCTGGCGGCGTCGCTGCGCGAGGTGATTTCGTCCTCGGCCTCTTGCAGTTCAGCCAGTAGCTCTTTGCTGCGGGCATAAAAGAGCTGCCCTTCGTCGGTGAGCGATAGGCGGCGCGTGGTGCGGTGCATCAGGCGCACGCCCAGCCGGGTTTCCATGTCGACCACGTAGCGCGAGACCGCCGCCTTCGACAGCCCGGTGGCCTCGGCCGCCTTGACGAAGCTGCCTGCATCGACCACGGCATTGAAGGTTTGCATCTCCAGAAATCGGTCCATTGGATCATCCGGTGAAATAATTAATCTAGTTTACAGGTATTTATCTATCTCAATTGTTCCAATAAAGTCCATCCCACGCACTGCAAGAACTTTTGTGTTTGCAGCCTTGTTGAACTTTATTAGGAAAACTTTCATGTCACCGTCGATCCAAAACCCCTTGTTTTTCATTGGCCGCCTGCTTTTTGTGGCGCTGTTTCTGCCTGCGGGCATCAGCAAGCTCACCGGCTTTTCCGGCACGGTGGGCTATATTGCTTCAGTCGGCCTGCCGCTGGCTACCGTTGGTGCTGCGCTGGCGCTGGTGGTTGAAATTGTTGGCAGTCTGGCGCTGCTTGCCGGCTTTGGCACACGCATTGCCGCGCTGGTGCTGGCGCTGTTCACCCTGGTTGCCACGTTCTTCTTCCATAATTTCTGGGGCGCTCCTGCCGACCAGGCTTTTGTGCAGCAACTGATGTTCTTCAAGAACATCGCCGTAACCGGTGGCCTGCTGGTGCTCGCTGCCAGCGGTGCCGGTGCCTGGAGTTTGGATGCCCGTAACAACCGCTAATGGAGTAGCAAAACCATGACCGCTCACACCACCGCACCGGTTCTCTTTGTCTCGCATGGCGCACCCACGTTTGCGCTCGAGCCGGGCTTGCTCGGGCCGCGTCTGCAAGCCATTGGGCGCAGCCTCACAGACGTGAAGGCGGTGCTGGTGGTCTCACCCCACTGGCAAACCCGCGACGTGGCGGTCATGACCACGGCGCAACCGGAAACGGTGCACGACTTTGGCGGCTTTCCGGCTGCGCTGTACGAGCTGCAATACCCGGCATCGGGTGCGCCGGATGTGGCCCGGGAAGCGGCGCGCCTGCTGACGCAGGCCGGATTCAAGACCGGATTGGATGAGCGCCGTGGCCTGGACCACGGTGCCTGGGTGCCGCTGTTTCACCTGTTGCCCCAGGCCGATGTGCCGGTGTTCCAGGTGTCCATGCCGGTGTCGCTCACCACGGCCGAGGCCTACAAGCTTGGGCAGGCGCTGACACCCTTGCGTGCGCAGGGCGTGCTGATTCTGGCCTCAGGCAGCATGACGCACAACCTGTACGAAATCCGCCAGCCCGACGCCAAGGTGGAGCCCTATGCCCAGGAGTTTGCACATTGGGTGCGCACGGCGACACTGGCCAACGCTGTCAAGCCCCTGGTTCAGTACCGCACAGAAGCGCCGCACGCCCAGCGCGCGCACCCAACCGAAGAACACTTTCTGCCCCTGCTGGTGGCCTTGGGCGCGAGCGACGCCACCGAGCAGGCGCAGGCGCTTGACGGTGGCATCACCCACGCCGTGCTGTCGATGGATTCATTCGCCTGGGGCGTGTAGGCGCTGAAGCAGGGTTTTCCTATTTCCGGCAGTTTGCTGGCGATGGCATACCTGCCAGTCGCTTGGAAGCAAGCTCCCACAGAATGCAATCAGCCCGTGCAAGCCGTCAGACAGAGGTCTGTCAATGGCGGCAAGACTGCCAGCGCAACGGGACTTGTTCGCTGCTGGAAAATCAGTTTCCGCTTGACCAACAAAAATGGAAATTGAACTGCCAGCGGCCCGCACGATGGCGCACACGTCCGGCGAACCCGTCAAAAAAAGTTCTTATGAATCAAAGGCCTGTAGCGCCGTGCTGGGACTTTCCCTAGGTTGGTCCGGCGTGGCATGGATGTTGATCAGGTGTTGGCGTCATCCCAGTTTATGGAGCCAACCACGATGGAAACGTTTTACGAGGTTATGCGTCGCCAGGGCATCTCAAGGCGCAGTCTGCTCAAGTACTGTTCGCTCACCGCGACCTCCTTGGGACTGGCGCCATCCTTTGTGCCGCAGATCGCCCATGCCATGGAAACCAAGCCTCGCACGCCGGTGCTGTGGTTGCATGGTCTTGAATGCACCTGCTGCTCCGAGTCGTTTATCCGCTCGGCCCACCCGCTGGCCAAGGACGTGGTGTTGTCGATGATCTCGCTTGATTACGACGACACGCTCATGGCAGCGGCAGGCCACCAGGCCGAGGCCATCCTCGACCAGATCATGACCAAGTACAAGGGCAACTACATCCTGGCGGTCGAGGGCAATCCGCCGCTCAACGAAGACGGCATGTTCTGCATCCAGTCGGGCAAGCCCTTCATCGAAAAGCTCAAGCACGTAGCCAAGGACGCCAAGGCCGTGGTGGCCTGGGGTTCGTGCGCATCGTGGGGCTGCGTGCAGGCGGCCAAGCCCAACCCCACCGGTGCCACACCCATCCACAAGGTGATTACCGACAAGCCCATCATCAAGGTGCCGGGTTGCCCGCCCATTGCCGAGGTCATGACCGGCGTGCTCACCTACATGCTGACCTTTGACCGCATCCCCGAGTTGGATCGCCAGGGGCGGCCCAAGATGTTCTACAGCCAGCGCATTCACGACAAGTGCTACCGCAGGCCGCATTTCGACGCCGGCCAGTTTGTCGAAGCCTGGGACGACGAATCCGCACGCAAGGGCTACTGCCTCTACAAAGTGGGTTGCAAGGGCCCCACCACCTACAACGCCTGCTCGACGGTGCAGTGGAACGGCGGAACCAGTTGGCCGGTCAAGGCCGGTCACGGTTGCATTGGCTGCTCGGAAGACGGGTTCTGGGACAAGGGTTCGTTCTACGACCGCCTTACCAATATCCACCAGTTCGGTGTCGAAGCCAACGCCGACAAGGTTGGCGGCACAGCCGCAGCCGTGGTTGGCGCGGCAGTGGTGGCGCACGCCGCAGCCTCTGCCATCAAGCGCGCTTCCACTGCCCATGACGGCGCGGGCAACAGCTGAACCAACGAACAAGGACCACTACCATGGGTGCATACGAAACACAGGGCTTCAAACTCGACAACAGCGGCAAGCGCGTCGTGGTCGATCCGGTCACGCGCATTGAGGGCCATATGCGCTGCGAGGTCAACCTCGACAGCAACAACGTGATCCGCAACGCCGTCTCCACCGGCACGATGTGGCGTGGGCTCGAAGTCATTCTCAAGGGGCGCGACCCGCGCGACGCCTGGGCCTTTGTGGAACGCATTTGCGGCGTCTGCACCGGCACGCACGCGCTCACCTCGGTGCGCTGCGTTGAAGACGCGCTGGGCATCAAGATCCCCAAGAACGCCCACCTGCTGCGCGAGTTGTTCGACAAGACGCTGCAAGTGCACGACCACGTGGTGCACTTCTACCACCTGCACGCGCTCGACTGGGTGGACGTGGTCTCGGCGCTCAAGGCCGATCCCAAGCGCACCTCCGAACTGCAGCAACTGGTCTCGCCCAGCCACCCGTTGTCGTCGCCCGGCTATTTCCGTGACCTGCAGAACCGCCTGAAGAAGTTTGTCGAAAGCGGCCAGTTGGGCCCGTTCACCAACGGCTACTGGGGTTCCAAGGCCTATGTGCTGCCGGCCGAAGCCAACCTGATGGCGGTGGCCCACTACCTCGAAGCGCTGGACCTGCAAAAGGACTGGGTCAAGATCCACACCATCATTGGCGGCAAGAACCCGCATCCCAACTTCCTGGTCGGGGGCATGCCGTGCGCGATCAACCTCGATGGCGTTGGTGCCTCGGGCGCGCCCATCAACATGGAGCGGCTCAACTTCATCAAGGCACGCATTGACGAGATGAACGAGTTCGTCAAGAACGTGTACCTGCCCGACGTGCTGGCCATTGGCACCATCTACAAGCACGCCGGATGGCTGCACGGCGGCGGCTTGTCGGCCACCAACGTCATGGACTACGGCGAATACGCCAAGGTCAATTACGACAAGAGCACCGACCAGCTTCCTGGCGGCGTCATCCTCAATGGCAACTGGGACGAAATCCATCCGATTGACCCACGCGACCCGGAGCAAATCCAGGAATTTGTCACACATAGCTGGTACAAGTACGGCGACGAGACCAAGGGCCTGCATCCCTGGGACGGTGTTACCGAACCCAACTTTGCCCTGGGCAAAGGCACCAAGGGCAGCAAGACCGCGATCGAGCAGATCGACGAAAGCGCCAAGTACTCGTGGATCAAGGCACCGCGCTGGCGCGGCCATGCGGTCGAAGTTGGACCGCTGTCGCGCTACATCCTGGCCTACGCCCACGCCAAGAAGGGCAACAAGTTTGCGCAACGCCCCAAGGAGCAGATCGAGTTTTCTGCGCAGATGATCAACAGCGCCATCCCCAAGGCGCTGGCCCTGCCCGAGACCCAGTACACCCTCAAGCAACTGCTGCCCACCACCATTGGGCGCACGTTGGCGCGCTGCCTCGAAGGCCAGTACTGCGCCGAGATGCTGGTGGACGACTACAACGAGCTGATCGCCAACATCAAGGGCGGCGACACTGCCACCGCCAACGTGGAAAAGTGGGACCCGGCCTCGTGGCCCAAGGAAGCCAAGGGCGTGGGCACGGTAGCTGCGCCGCGCGGCGCGCTGGCGCACTGGATCAAGATCAAGGACGGCAAGATCGAGAACTACCAGTGCGTGGTGCCCACCACCTGGAACGGCAGCCCGCGTGACCACAAGGGCCAGATCGGCGCGTTTGAGGCCAGCCTGATGAACACGCCCATGGTCAACCCGGAGCAACCGCTGGAAATTCTGCGCACGCTGCATTCGTTTGACCCCTGCCTGGCGTGCTCGACCCACGTGATGAGCCCCGACGGTCAGGAGATGGCGCGCGTGAAAGTGCGCTAGTGGCGCAAGCCCTCTGGAAGCTGACCATCCAATCGAGCCTGTAGGAGACAGACATGAGCATGACCGGCGCATCGCACAATGCCGAGAGTTTTCACGACGCCACCGGAACCGATGAAGAAGCGGTTGCGCATGGCGCGTCGATCAAATCGGTGTACGTCTATGAAGCCCCGGTGCGCCTGTGGCACTGGGTCAACGTGCTGGCCATCACCACGCTGTGCGTGACCGGCTACTTTATCGGCTCGCCCCTGCCCACCATGCCGGGCGAGGCCAGCGATCACTTTCTGATGGGCTACATCCGCTTTGCCCATTTCAGCGCGGCCTACATCTTTGCCATCGGGCTGCTGGGGCGCATCTACTGGGCGTTTGTGGGCAACCACCACGCACGCGAGTTGTTCACGCTGCCCATTACGCAGCGCGCCTACTGGAGCGAAGTGCTGCTGATGCTCAAGTGGTATGCCTTTCTGGTTCCCCGCCCGGGGCGCTACGTCGGCCACAACCCGATTGCCCGCTTTGCCATGGTGTTCATGTTTGTGCTGACCTCGATTCTGATGGTGTGCACCGGCTTTGCCCTGTACGGCGAAGGCGCGCAGGCTGGCTCCTGGGCCAGCACCTGGTTTGGCTGGGTGATCCCGCTGATGGGGCAGTCGCAGGACGTGCATACCTGGCACCACCTGGGAATGTGGGTCATTGTGATTTTTGTGATCACCCACATTTATGCCGCCATTCGGGAAGACATCATGGGCCGCCAAAGTCTGGTTAGCACCATGATTTCCGGCCACCGCACCTTCAAGGACTAATCGGACCCGCGCATGACCGATCACCATTCCCTCGGCGCCGACCCCTTGTTGGGCAGCGGTGCTGCTGCAGATTCCATTGTGGTGCTGGGCATTGGCAACGTGCTGTGGGCCGACGAGGGTTTTGGCGTGCGCTGCGTCGAAGCCCTGCAGCGCGAATGGACGTTTGCACCCCATGTGCGCTTGGTCGATGGCGGAACCCAGGGCCTGTACCTGATCGAAACCGTGCAGTCCGCCAGCAAGTTGCTGATCTTCGATGCGATTGACTACGGGCTGGTGCCGGGCACGATCAAGTTGATCGAAAACGACGAGGTGCCGCGCTTTATGGGTGCCAAGAAGATGAGCCTGCACCAAACCGGGTTTCAGGAGGTGCTGTCGCTGGCGCAATTCACCGGGCACTACCCCGAGCAGGTGCTGCTGATCGGTTGCCAACCCGAAGAACTGGAAGATTTTGGCGGCAGCTTGCGCGAAAGCGTCAAGCGCGTCATGCCGGATGCACTTAAACAGGGCATAGACCGGCTCCAAGCTTGGGGCGGCGCACCAATTCGGCGCGCGCAACCCCTACCCGAGGACGCCACCCTGACCGGGTCCATGCTTACATTGCAACGCTACGAAACAGAACGCCCCAGCGCCGAGCACGCCTGCCGCATTGGAGACGAGCGCTTTATTCCCAAGGTACCCTGAGATGTGCATAGGTATTCCGATGCAGGTGCTCGCCGTGGAGAGCGGCTACGCGCAGGTGACAGGTGGCGGCGAAACCCGGCGCGTGTGCACCCGCTTGCTGGAGCAATGCGCGGTGGGCCAGTGGCTGCTGGTCTTTCTGGATGACGCGCGGGAACACATCAGCGCCGAGCGTGCGCAGGAAGTCAACGCCGTGCTGGAACTGCTGCGCGATGCGATGGGCACCACCTCAGGTGTTGGTGCCGACAGCGACCCTGGCTTTGTGCTGCCCTCGGCCATGGACGCGCAGGCGCTTGGCGCGCTGGTGCGCGCCTGACTGCCGATAACCAACCCCCAAGGAGATCGATGTGATCGACGTAGCGATAGAAGCGCACCCCCTGCTGGCGCAACTGGTCAGCAAGCACGGCGCGCAGTGGGTCGATCAGAGCAGCGTCGAGCCCTGGCTGGCGCAGCAGGGGGGTGACCAGGTGCTGCTGTTCGCGGGCGACCCGGTGCGTTTTCCGGAGGCGCTCGACGTTGCCGTGGTACTGCCCGAGTTGCGCCAGGTCTGCGTCGCCGCCGGGCGACCGTTTGCATTGGCGCTGGCCGTGCCCGATTGCGCCGAAGAACTGGCCAAGCGCTTTGGCTCGCAGCGCTGGCCCACGCTGATGTTTTTCCGCGATGGCCGCTACGTCACCACCGTCTCTGGCATGCATGACTGGCTCGACTACGTGGCCTTGGTCAAGGCGGCGCTGGAGGCACCGACGCAGCGCGCACCCACCATCGGCATCCCGGTGGTGAGCCACAGCAGCACCTGCCACTAGCGCCCCTTCCTGGGCGCACCACTGGCACATTACTTGCGGACCCTGAAAAGGAGCGAGACCCCCATGAACCCCACACGCGAACTGCGCCCCTTTCCCATACCCGTAGTGGGTGCCTTCAGCGCACCCGCGCCGGTGGCGGACGAAACCCTGGACTACGTCGCCATGCCCCAAGGCATGGCCATGTACCGCCCCCCGGTGTTGCCCGAGGCCGAGCAACTGGCCGGATGCGACGCTGTGGTTGCCGTGTTCAACGACGTATTGACCGCACTCAACCAGATCACGCACGGCAGCCAGCAGGGGCATGCGCCCACGCTTCGCATCAGCCTGAGCGCACTGTCTGCGCCTGACCTGGTGCTGGTCAACCAGATTCTGGGCGAAGGCGAAGTCAGCGCCCAGGTGCTCACACAGGACGGCGCACCCGCCATCCAGATTCAGGAATCGGTATTTGCCGGCGTCTGGCGGGTGCTCTGCAGCGACGCCGATGGCGCGCCTGCGCACGACTGGATTGAAGTCGGTGCCGTGCCCCAGGCATTGCAGCAAAGTGCTAATGAGGACGCCGACAGTGGCTACCACCCGGTGCCTGACATTCCGGCCGAACTCATCAACGTGCCCAGCCTGTTGGTAGAGTTGCAAGACCAGCGTAACCAATGGGCGGCAGGTCAGGCGGCGCACGTGGTCAACCTCACGCTGCTGCCGCTGAGTACCGACGACATTGCCTACCTGGACCACGGCCTGGGCACCGGGCGTGTGCTCATCCTCTCGCGTGGTTACGGCAACTGCCGCATCACCAACTGCCGTGTACCGCACACCTGGCGCGTGGTGTATTACAACTCGCAAGATACCGTCATCCTCAACACGGTGGAAGTTACCGACATGCCTGAGGTGGCTTGCGCCGCCCCCGAAGACCTGCACGACTCGGCACAGCGTTTGCAGGAAGTGATCGCCTGGATTGAACATCCGCAGACCGAGCTTCAAAGCGCTCCATGAACAGTTTCAACGGCCAGCAATTCGAGGGCAGCTACCTGGGCGACCGCAGCCGCCTGGGTGCCAACGCCAAGCTGGAGTGCAAGATTTGCTGGTGGGTTTATGACCCGCAGCAGGGCGATGCCCAGTGGCAGATTGCCGCCGGAACGCCGTTTTTCGATTTGCCCGCGCACTGGCGCTGCCCGCAGTGCGATGGCGCGGCCGACCAATTTCTGGTGCTCTCATGAGCCTGGTGCACAGCAGTCGGATACTGGCGCTGGAGCACACCTTCATGGCCATTGCCCACACGCGCATGCGCGATGTGCCGCTGCAAAACCCGGCCCTGCGGGTGCAGGCCGTGGGTTTTGGCTGGCACCAGGATGCCGACGTTCAAGTGCTGCTTGGGGTACTGATCACGCCCTGGTTCATGAATCTGGTGCGCCTGCCCTGGAAGTCCGATGCCTGCGGCATCGGTGCTACGGCGGTGGGCGAGAAAGTCGAGCGCAGCATCGGTGCCCAGTCCTTTGAATTTATCCGCGCGTTTGAAGACGGCCTGGGCCCGTTTGAAGCCTGCTCGCTGTTTTCGCCGATGTTCGAGTTTGCCGACCAGGCGGCGGCTTGCGCCACGGCGCGCGCCGTGCTCGATTTGCTGCACCAGGGTGCCGACAGTGCAGTGCGGCCTGCGGTGGTGCAGCCGAGTCGGCGCGGGTTCCTCTTTGGCCGCAGCGACCGTGCTGCGGCGGGAGCGTAGGGCTGTGCTGATGCGTCGCTCCGACCCCGATGCCATGGTGGACCTGCCGCTCGTGCTACTGGTGGACGACGAGGTGCGCTCGCAGGAGTCGATGCGTCGCACGCTGGAGGAAGACTTTCACATCCTCACCGCCAGCGACAGTGATGCGGCGCGCAAAGTGCTCGAGCAGCATGCGGTCTCGGTCATTCTGTGCGACCAGCGCATGGCGGGTCAAAGCGGGGTGGAGTTTCTCAAGGAGGTGCGCACGCACTGGCCCGAGGTGGTGCGCATTGTGATCTCGGGCTATGCCGACAGCGACTCCATCATCGCGGGCATCAACGAGGCCGGCATCTACCAGTACGTGCTCAAGCCTTGGTCGCCCGATCACCTGTTGCAGACGGTGCGCGACGCTGTCGAGACCAGCAAACTCGAGCACGGCTTGCACCGGCTCGAACTCGATCTGCGCGCCGGTGCACCTGCGCTGCGTGCGCGGCGTCAGGAAAAATTGCAGGAGGCGCGCAAGGTCCTGGGTTTTGAGCACATGGTGCGCGCCAACGGCAGCCCGCTGGATGTGTTGTGCGATATGGCCGCACGCGTGGCGCGCCACGATATCTCGGTGCTGCTGCTGGGCGAATCGGGCACCGGCAAGGAGCTGATGGCGCGCGCCATTCACTATGCCTCGCCGCGCCTGGCCGGGCCGTTTGTGGTGGAAAACTGCGCCGCCATTCCCGACTCGCTGCTCGAGAGCGAACTCTTTGGCCACAAGCGCGGGGCCTTTACCGGCGCGGTGGAAGACCACGTCGGGCTGTTTCAGCGCGCCGACAGCGGCACCTTGTTTCTCGACGAGATTGGAGAAACCTCGCCCTCGTTTCAGGTCAAGCTGCTGCGCGTCTTGCAGGAAGGCGAGTTGCGCCCGGTGGGCTCGACGCGCTCGATTCCCGTGGACGTGCGCGTGATTTCAGCTACGCACCGCAACCTTGAAGACGACGTGCGCGCCGGGCGCTTTCGCGAGGACTTGTACTACCGGCTCGCGGGCGTATCGCTGTCGATGCCACCGCTGCGTGAGCGCCCCGGCGACATCATTCCCATTGCCGAGCACGTGCTCGCCTCTGCCTGCCAGGAGCTGGGCCTGCCGCCGACGCGCTTTGACGACGATGCGCGCGCCGTGCTGATGGGCTACGCCTGGCCCGGCAATATTCGCGAACTGCGCAACGAAATTGCACGCACGCTGGCGCTCAACGGCGGCATTGTGCTGCGCGCCGCCGACTTTTCTACCAAGCTGCTCATGGGCAACGCGGGTGCCAGCCATGCAAGTGTTCCCATGACCGCCAGCGGCACCCTGCAAGAGCGCATGGACGCGATTGAGTCGATGATGCTGCGCGAAGTCATGCTGCGCCTGCGCTGGAACAAGACCAAGGCCGCGCAGGAACTCGGGCTGTCGCGCGTCGGGCTGCGCGCCAAGCTGCTGCGCTTCGGATTGGGAACCAACAAGTAGAGCCGGGCTGCGCACGGTGCGCGTTCAACGGCGCGGGTAGCCGGGCATGGCAAAGCCTGCGGCGTCCAGTGCGGCGAGCAGTTCCTGCACAGCGCCCGGTGCCAGCGCCACCAGTGGCGGGCGCACCACCTTCCAGTCGGGGTCGCCCGAGACAGCTGCTACCACCGCCTTCATCGCGGGAATCATCGGCAGCACCTGGAAGATCTGGCGGATCACATCGGCCTTGGCCTGCAACTCCGCGCCCTGGGGCGTGTTCCAGCCCTGCACCACGGCATGGATGCCCGCCGGGTTCATGTTCACCGTGGCGCTGATGCAGCCCACTGCGCCCAGCGGCAGCGCCTTCGACAGGGTGGACTCGCTGGCCGGAAACACATCAAAGCCATCTTTGGCAAAGTTGTCGATCAGGGCCTTGGTGTTGTCCCAGTTGCCCGACGAGTCTTTGGCACCGACCACGGTGTCGGGGTAGCGCTTGCGCAGCATCTCGACCAGGTTGAGCGTGATCGGGACCTGGGTGAACTGCGGTATGTGGTACAGGTAGACCTTCAGGCGCGGGTTGCCCACGCGCTCAATCACCTCGGCGTAATAGGCAAACAGGCCCTCGTCGGAGACGCCCTTGAAGTAAAACGGCGGCAGCATCAGCGCGCCACTGGCACCGTGCTCGACCGCATGCTTTGTCAGGCGCACGGCGTCGGTCAGCGCACAGCCGCCGGTACCGGGCATCATGCGCGCAGCCGGAATGCCTGCCTCCAGCGCCGCCTCGGTCAAGGCGATGCGCTCGTCCACGGACAGGGACGCGGCCTCCGAATTGGTGCCAAAAATCGCCAGCCCGACCTGCTGGTCGATCAGCCAGCGGCAGTGCGCGATAAAGCGCCGCACATCGGGCACCAGGTCCTGGGTAAAGGGCGTGAGCACAGGCGCGAGCGGGCCGCGGATTCGGCTGGTCATGGCGTGGTCCTCGAAGCGGGTTGAGTGGGCAGGTGCCCATGGTAATGCGCCTGCCTTGCATTATGTTGGAGCTTGCCTGCAAGCGATTGGCGGCGCACCCATCGCCAGCAGGCTGGCTCCAACAACTACAGGTCACGGTGCGATGGGTGGGATAGAATTTTTGCCAATCTGGGAGCGCTTCGCTCCGATGAAAGACTTGCATGTGTGCTGCGCTGGTACCCGGTGAACACGAACCTTTGTTGCGGCGCATGTTTGCCGCTGCGGTGGCTGCTGCGCAACCGGCGCACTGCCTGCCACCGCACCTGCCCGAGCGCCCCAAGGGGCGCACCATCGTGATCGGTGCGGGCAAGGCCAGTGCCGCCATGGCGCGTGCGCTTGAAGACCACTGGGATGGCCCGCTTGAGGGCCTGGTGGTCACCCGCTACGGCTACGAAGTGCCGTGCCAGCGCATCGAGATCGCCTCTGCGGCCCACCCCGTGCCCGACGCGGCCGGGCTGCAAGCCACGCAGCGCATCTACCAGATGGTGCAGGGGCTCACACCCGATGATCTGGTGATTGCCTTGGTCTCCGGTGGCGGCTCGTCGCTGCTGGTGGCCCCTGCGGCCGGCCTCACGCTGGCCGACAAGCAGGCCGTCAGTGCGGCGCTGTTGCGCAGCGGCGCCACCATATCCGAGATGAACTGCGTGCGCCGCCACCTCTCTGCCGTCAAGGGCGGTCGCCTGGGGGTGGCTTGCCACCCGGCCCGGCTGCTGACGCTATTGATCTCGGACGTGCCGGGCGACGATCCGGTCAACATTGCCTCCGGCCCTACCGTGGCCGACGCCAGCACCTGCGCCGACGCGCTGGCGATCATCGCGCGCTATCAACTGGAGTTGCCCGAGGCGGTGCGGCGCGTGCTCTCACAGGGGCACGCCGAGAGCATCAAACCGGGCGATGCGCGCCTGCAAGGCAGCCAAACGCGCATCATCGCCGCGCCGCAAATGGCGCTGGCGGCAGCAGCGCAGGTCGCGCGCGATGCCGGAATCACGCCCTACATCCTGAGTGACAGCATGGAGGGCGAGTCGCGTGACATTGGCAAGGCGCACGCGGCGCTGGCAAGCCAGATCGTTTTGCACGGCCAGCCGTTTGCGCCACCCTGCGTGCTGCTCAGTGGTGGCGAAACCACCGTTACCTTGCGTGGCCAGGGGCGCGGCGGGCGCAATGTGGAATTTTTGCTGTCACTGGCCTTGGCGCTGGACGGCTTGCCGGGCGTGCACGCCATCGCCTGCGACACCGATGGTGTCGACGGTGTGGAGGAAATTGCAGGTGCCTGCCTCGCGCCCGACAGCCTGCGCCGCGCCTGGGGTCTGGGCATCAACCCGCGCCACAGTCTGGACAACAACGACGGCCACGGCTTCTTTGGCGCGCTCGGTGACGCCGTGGTCACCGGCCCGACCCTGACCAACGTCAACGACTTTCGCGCCCTGGTAATTGACCCCTGAATTGCCCGGTCCGATAACCGCAAGCTGCAGCGCACGCTGACTGACCGATGAGATGGGGCCGAGGTTTTAGCGCGGCGCGGCGGCCTTGCTGCCCGGCGCGCACAGCACGCACAGTTGGTTGGTCAGACGGTGCAGGGCTTGCCAACCCGAGGTGGGCCAGTCGCTTTGGCGCAAGCCCTTGACGATGCCGTCCACCAGGTGCGCAGACTGCAGCAAGTCGGCTAGGGCGCTATTGCTCAGGCGCGGCAGTACGCGCTCAAACAGGCGCTCGCGCGCGCCCCAGATGCGTTGTTCGCGCAGCGCCATTGGCAGCGGTCGTCCGGCGGCGATGGCGTCCTTGACGCGCTTCAAGGCCCGGATGTCTTCGGCCAGTGCGTAGTGCACCAGCACTTCGGCTTCGCCCTCGGCCTGCAGGCCGTCGAGCATGCGCTCCACGCGTGCACTCTGACCCGACAGCACTGCCTCGGAGAGCTTGAAAACGTCGTAGCGCGCAACGTTGAGTACGGCGCTTTCAATCTGGGCCAGGTCCAGCACCACCGGTGTTGCCGCGCTGGCCGGAAACAGCAGCGCGAGTTTTTGAATTTCCTGGTGCGCCGCCAGCAGGTTGCCTTCGACCCGGTCGGCAAAGAACTGCAAACTGCGTTGCCCTTCCTCGCCCGCTGCCACGCGCAAGCCCTGCTGGGCCAGGCGTTGTGCGATCCACTGAGGCAGGGCGTTGCGCTCCACCGGCTGTATCTCCAGCGACACGCCGGCGCTTTCCAGCGCAGCAAACCAGGCGCCGGATTTGGTAGCCTTGTCCAGACGTGGCAGCATAACCACGGTGACAGTGCTGTCGTTGCCCTGGGCCTGCTCGGCAATCTGCTGCAACGCCGTGCTGCCGTCCTTGCCCGGCTTGCCCGAGGGGATGCGGATTTCGAGCAGGGTCTTGTCGGCAAACAGGCTCAGGCTGGCACCCGAGGAAAGTACCTCGCTCCAGTCAAAGTGGGCACCGGCGACGGTGTAGGCGTTGCGCTCGCTGTGGCCCTGGGCGCGCGCTGCAGCGCGGATGGCGTCAAGCGCCTCTTGCTGCAACAGCGGCTCGTCGCCGTGCAGGGTGTACAGGCTTTTGAGCCCACGCTGCAGGTGGGCGCCGAGTTGAAGGGGTGAGAGTTGCATGCAGGCGCTAGTGTAGTGCTGCCGCTTTGGATTACGAAAGCCGGAAGGTTTCGAGGTGAATGCTGGTCTCCGTGGCGGCAATGCCCTTGAGCAGCCGGATGCGCTCGAGCACCTTGGCCAGGTCCTGCAGGGTTTCGGCGCGCAGTTCGGCCAGCAGGTCCCAGCGCCCATTGGTGTCGTGCAGGGTGGCCACGCCCGGTTCGCCCAGCAAGGCGGCAATTACGGTGCGGGTCTGGTTGCCGTCCACGGCAATGCTCATCCAGGCCTTGATCTCGTTGTGCTGCACATCCGGGCGCAGGCGCACCGTGTAGCCCACGATCACGCCCTCGTCTTCCATGCGCCGGATGCGGTTGGTAACTGTGCCGCGCGAAACCTGGAGCTTGGTCGCCAGGGTGGCCACGGCCAGGCGTGCGTCCTGGCGCAGGAGTGCGAGCAGCTTTTGGTCTGTTTCGTCCATAGTGGCAATTTACCATGGCGTTATGGCAATTTATTGGCTAAATTTGTACAAATTTGCCGATTGTTATTCCCCGTCAGGGCGCGGACACTTGCTCTCAACGCCGGGCGCGCACGTGCCGACCCTGGCATTTCACGAGGATTGACAGCATGACCACCCCATTGACCGACCGCAGCAGCACCCTGTTTTTGAGCCCGCAGGACGTGGCCGCCATGGTGCGGCGCGTGGGGGTGGCCAAGGTGTTGGGCGGCCTGGCCGACGCGATTGCGCAGGATTTTTTGCGCTGGCCGCAGTTTGACAAGTCGGCGCGACTGGCAAGCCACTCGCGCGACGGCGTGATCGAACTGATGCCGATTGCCGACGCCCATCGCTACAGTTTCAAGTACGTCAACGGCCACCCCAAGAACACGGAGCTGGGCCTGTCCACGGTGATGGCCTTTGGCGTGCTGGCCGATGTGGCCACCGGGCTGCCGCTGCTGATTAGCGAACTGACTCTGACCACGGCGTTGCGCACGGCGGCCACCTCGGTGCTGGCAGCGCGCGCCCTGGCCCGGCCCGGCAGCCGCGTGATGGCGCTGATTGGCAACGGTGCGCAGAGCGAATTTCAGGCACTGGCGTTTCACCACCTGATGGGGATCGAAGAAATCCGCCTGTACGACATTGACCCGCGCGCCACGGCCAAGCTGGTGCGCAATCTGGGCACCAACCCCGACTGCGCGGGCCTGCGGCTGGTGGTGTGTGGCAGCACCCGCGCTGCGGTGCAGGGCGCCGACATCGTCACCACCGTCACCGCCGACAAGACCCAGGCCACCATCATTTGCGCCGACATGCTGGAGCCCGGCATGCACATCAACGGTGTGGGTGGCGACTGCCCGGGCAAGACCGAGCTTCACCCCGATGTGCTGCGCGGCTCCAAGGTGTTTGTGGAGTACGAGCCGCAAACCCGCGTCGAAGGCGACCTGCAGCAAATGGAGGCCGACTTCGCGGTGACCGAACTCTGGCAGGTGCTCGCCGGGCAACAGCGCGGGCGAGACAACGCGGCACAAATCACACTGTTTGACTCGGTGGGCTTTGCGATGGAAGACTTTTCTGCCCTGCGTTATGTGCACCAACTGGCACAGGCATTGCGTCAGGGCCACGGCATTGCGCTGATTCCCCAACTCTCTGACCCCAAAGACCTTTATCAGCTCATCCGGCCGGTTGCCCGTGCCGCCGAGCACTCCCGCGCGGCGAGCGCACTCGAAGCATTCGCCTGACAGGGTTGCGTCCACTGGTTCCCGGCGCGCGGCACGTTACAACCGCCCAAAATGTAAGCAATTGTTGAAATAGTCCTACGTTCTTTTGTGGCTATCAAGATTGCTTGAGTATTAGCCCCTTGGTACGCGTCAGCCGCGACCGGGTTGCGGAAAAATTCTCATTTGGAGCGACAGTTTTGCGGATGCGTGCGAGCAATTGGGGAACACGGGACATTGTTGAAAGCCTGCCAGTAGGCGTGGTGGTGCAAGGGCCCGACGGGCGCATTGTGCAATGCAATGCCGCCGCCGAGCGCATCCTGGGTCTCAGCCGTGGCGACCTTACCGCCCTGACTTCAAACTCCCCCCAATGGGAGGCCATTCATCTTGATGGAAGCCCCTACCCCGGTGAGGAGCACCCGGCGCTGGTAACGCTCAGAACCGGCGTTGCCGTGCGCGACACCATCATGGGCGTGCGTCGAAGCGCAGGTGATCAGGTGTGGATCTCGATCAAATCCAGCCTGGTCCACGATGTTGACGGACAGGCCACGGGCGAAGTGATGACCGTGTTCGAGGATGTGACCGAGCGCATCGCGCACCAGCGCAACCTCAAGGAGGAGCAGGGCAACCGCATCCGCGTTCAGCGCTTCTCTGACGCGTTGCTGGCGGCCCTGCCCACCCCTGTTTTTTACAGCGATGTGCAGGGAGTGTTTCAAGGCTGCAACGAAGCCTTCACCGCGCTGACCCGGTTGACGGTGCAAGACATTCGCGGCAAGACGGTCGAAGAAATCTGGCCCCACCATGTGGCCGATGTGCTCAGCCAGAGCAGTCCGCTGCTCAACAAGACCGACACGCTGGAGGAATACGCCTTTCACGTGCGTGATCGCAGTGGGCAAACCCGCAAGATTCTGTTCAATCGCAGCGTCTGGCTGGACTCCACCAACAAGCCTGCGGGCTGGGTTGGCACTATTACCGACCTGACCACCTATGAGCAAAGCCAGGCTGCCTTGCAGCACAGCCGCGGGCGGCTCAACACCATTTTGGCCAATGCAGGCGTGGGCATCGTGTTTGGCGACGAGGCGGGTTGCGTGCTTGAATCCAGTCCGGCGTTCAACCTGATGCTGGGCTACGACAACCACGCGCTGGTGGGAGTCAGCATGGCTGAACTTACCCACCGTGACGATCTGCCGCACGAGTCTGCGCAATTCCAGGCGCTGCTCAAGAAGGTGCGTGACCGCTTCACCATCGAAAAGCGTTTCATCCGCAAAAGCGGCGAGGTTCTCTGGGCGCAGGTCAGTGTGAGCGTGCTGCGCGGCGGTGACGGCCAGATTGAAAACCTGATCTATGTCGTCAACGACATTACGGTGCGCCATCGCTACCAGCAGGAGTTGGCCGATAGCCGCGCATTCAGCGACGCCATTCTGGATTCGATGGACATCAGCATCGCCGTGGTGGACCGGCGCGGGATGATTATTGCGGTCAACGAGGGCTGGCGGCGTTATGCCGTCGATGGCATGGGGCCGACGCAACTGGTCGAAGGCGTGGGGCTGGACTATTTCGCCGTGCTGCGCAGCACGGCGCAAACGCCCGTGGGACACCAGTCGCTGGAGGTGCTGACCGGGCTGGAGAACGTGATTGCACAGCGCATCCCCACCTTCAGCTACGAGTACCCGTGCATCATGCCCGGGGGTGCCACGCAGTGGTACCAGTTGCTTGCCACTCCGCTCAATACCCAGACCGGCGGATTGGTGATCTCGCACATTGACATCACCTTGCAGCGCCGCGCCCAGAGCGAGATGCTGCGGCTCAAGGAGGAATTGGAAGACCGCGTCCGCCAGCGCACGGCGGCATTGGCGGCGGCCAACAACGACTTGCACGCCAAGCAGTTACGCCTAAACTTTCTCAAGAACCTGGCCGAACGGGCGAATCTGGCCGACGACCTGGAAGACGTGCTGTTCTACTGCGTGCGCGAGCTCTGCCGCATTGCGGATTGGTCGTGTGGCCAAGTGTATTTTGTGGCACCCGCGTCGTCCGAGCTGGTGTCGTCTGCACTGCGCTACGAGCGCGAACCCCGCGGCGCAGCGGCGTTGCACGATGAGTCAAACGAGAAGCGCATCGCCCTGGGCGAGGGGCTGGTCGGGCGTGCCTGGGTGCAGCAGCGCGCCTTGTGGCTGAGCAACGATGAAGTGCAAGACGCCGCCCAGTTACGCGAGCGTTTTGCCGACCGCAGTGTCGCCTGGGCGCTGGCGTTGCCGGTGATGGTGGGGCGCGAGGTCTCGGCCGTGATCGAGTTCGCTTCGGGCAATGTCAACATGCTCGGCAGCGACCGCAATGACTTTGTTGACCAGATGGTTGCGTTGCTGCAGGTGATTGCAACCCGCAAGCAGACCGAGCGCGAAATGGGCAAGCTCGCCTTGATTGCGCAACACACCGACAACGCCATCATCATCAGCGACGGAGCGGGGGTGATCGAGTGGGTCAACCCCGGATATACCAAGATCACCGGGTACACGTTGGCCGAATCGCTGGGCAAGCGCCCGGGGGACCTGCTGCAGGGGCCGCTGACGGATCAGGCGGTCGTCACCCAACTGCGCGAGGCGGTGCGCCGGGGCGAAAAGGTCGAGTGCGAAATTCTCAACTACAGCAAAGACGGCAGGCCGTACTGGCTCGAGCTTGCGATCTATCCGGCGCGCAACGCGGCCGGGCTGCTGGAACATTTTGTGGCGATTGAGCGCGACATCAGCGAGCGCAGGCAGTTGATGTCCGACCTGGAGCAAGCCAAGCTCACCGCCGAGTCGGCCAGCCGCGCCAAGAGTGACTTCCTGGCCAATATGAGCCACGAAATCCGCACCCCCATGAACGCCATCACCGGCATGACCGAACTGGCGCTGGCGACCGAACTCTCTGGCAAGCAGCGCAATTACGTCAGCAAGATCAAGAGCGCCTCTGAGTCGCTGCTGCACATCATCAACGATATTCTGGACTTCTCCAAGATCGAAGCGGGCAAGCTGCTGATCGAGCGTGTGGAATTCAATCTGGAGGAGGCCTTGTACAACGTGGGCGTCTTGCTGGCGCGCCAGGCCGAGGACAAGGGTATTGAGCTGACCTTTGAACTCGCTGCGGACGTGCCCTTGACTCTGGTTGGAGACCCGCTGCGCGTGGGCCAGATTCTGATCAACCTGGTGGGCAACGCGATCAAGTTTTCCAACGCCGGCAGCGTCCTGGTGCGGGTGCATGCCGACCCGCCCAGCGACAACACCATCGTGTTGCGCTTTGCGGTGGCCGACCAGGGCATTGGCATGAGCGCCCTGGAGCAGGAGCGACTCTTTAGCGCATTCACCCAGGCGGATTCGTCCACCACGCGGCGCTACGGTGGAACGGGCCTGGGGTTGGCGATCTGCAAACGTTTGGTGGACCTGATGGGCGGGTCGATCGCGGTCACGAGCTCGCCGGGCCAGGGCAGCACGTTTGATTTCCACGTGTGCCTGGAGTTTGTGGACAGCCGCAAGGGGCGCATCCAGATGCTCAAGGAGGCGCTGACCCCGTACCGCGCGTGTCCGGTGCTGGTGATCGACGACAAGGCACTTACCTGCCGGGTGGTGGCGGCGCAACTGGCGCAACTGGGGTTGATCGCGCAAACCTGCCTCTCGGGTGCTGCGGCTCTTGAAGCGGTGCAGGCCGCCGACGCTCCCGACTACCTGTTTGTGCTGTGCGACCTGTCGATGCCCGAGATGAACGGTGTTGAGACCGTGCGTGCCTTGCGGGAGCATTACCGTCGCCAGAATTGGCCCCCGCCGCCCATGATCCTGATGACAGCCACCTCCCACGCCGAGGCGTTGGAGCAAATGGATATCTCGTTCGACGGCTTTCTCTCCAAGCCCACCAGTCCGACTTCGATTTTCGCCGAGATTGCGCCGTGGTTGGGCTTGGCCGATGTCACCACCGTGTTCCAGACCACGCCACAACTCGCGATCGACACTGCCAGGTTCAGCGGCGCGGAAGTGTTGCTGGTGGAAGACACCGACCTCAACAAGGAAGTGATGGTCGAAGTTCTACGCAACGCCGACGTGATGGTGCGCGTGGCCAGCAACGGGGTCGAAGCGTTGCGCGCGCTCGACGCCCATGTGCCCGATTGCGTACTGATGGATTGCCAGATGCCGGTGATGGACGGTTTTGAGGCCACACGCCGCATTCGCGAAAACCCGGCCTGGCGCACCCTGCCTGTGATTGCCCTCACCGCCAATGCCATGGCAAGCGACCGCCAGCGCTGCCTGGACGCGGGCATGAACGACCACCTGGCCAAACCGGTGCGCCAAGGTGAGGTGCTGGCCATGCTGGAGCGCTGGATCAAACCCCGTACCACGCCCAATTCGCTCGCAGTAGGGCCCCACGCCCACAGTGGCGTGGTGGCACCGGTGCTTGAAGGAATTGACACCGCCGACGGCCTGGCCATGGTGGCAGGCAATGTGGCGCTGTACCTGCGCTTGCTGGTCAAGTTCCGCGACCACCATCTGGTGGGTTTTGTCAGCACCTTTGGCGCCCTGGTGGGCAAGCAGGATTGGGTAGCTGCAGTGCGTCTGGTGCACACGGTCAAAGGCGCGGCGCTCACCGTGGGTGCCCATGAACTGGGTAACGCGCTGCGCCTGCTTGAAGAGGTGGGTGCGACCGAGCGCGCCGCCATTGGGTCGGCGTTGAGCGCGGTCTCGGCCCAGACCGCGCGATTGATTCTGGAACTGGGCAAGGTGAAGGTGCCAGCGTCGGAAGCAGAGGCGGGTGCAGCGGCACCCGATCCGGCCCAGGTCTGTGCGCAACTGGCGCACTTGCTGCAGGAGCGCGACACCGCTGCCAGCGCCTATCTGGTGGAATTTGATCGGATATTTGCGCACCACCCGCGTCAGCACCTGGTCAATGAAATACGCAGTGCCGTGGGCCGGTATGACCACGTTGGCGCGCTCACGCATCTGGGAAAACTACGGCAATTACTTGGAACTTGAATCTACTCAAGCATGACAGAAACCATGGAGACCATTCTCGTAGTTGACGATGCCCCGGCGAATATCGATGTGCTCGCGGGCGTGTTGCGGCCACACTACCGCGTGCACTTTGCCACCAATGGTGCCGACGCGATCGATATCGCCACACGGACCCTGCCGGGGCTGGTGCTGCTGGATGTGATGATGCCCGGCATGTCGGGTTATGAGGTGTGCCAACAGCTCAAGGCCGACCGGCGCACGCGCGAAATACCGGTGATCTTTGTGACCTCGCTCGAAGAAGCGCAGGACGAGGAAGTGGGCTTGTCGCTGGGTGCCGTGGACTATCTGCACAAACCCTGCCCTGCCGCCATCCTGTTGCGCAGGGTGCGCATCCAGATGGATTTGCACCATCACCACCGCACGCTCGAAGCCAAGGTGCGTGACCGCACGCGCGAGTTGGAGAGTACCCGGCTGCAAGTCATCCGCCGCCTGGGCCGGGCCGCAGAGTACCGTGACAATGAAACCGGCCTGCACGTGGTGCGCATGAGTGAATCGGCCGGCATTCTTGCGCGCGCGCTGGGCATGAGCGAGCCCAGCGCACAACTGGTCACCGAAGCCGCCACCTTGCACGATGTCGGCAAGATCGGGATTCCGGATCACATCCTGCTCAAACCGGGCAAGCTCGATGCGCAAGAGTGGGAGACCATGAAGACCCATTCGCGCATTGGCGCAGAGATCATTGGCGACGACAGCTCCGACCTGTTGCGCCTGGCCCGCGTGGTGGCGCTCAGCCACCACGAGCGCTGGGACGGAAGCGGCTACCCGCAAGGCCTGTCCGGGCGGGACATCCCGATTGAGGGCCGCATTGTGTCGATCGTCGATGTGTACGACGCGCTCACCAGCGAGCGACCCTACAAAAAGGCCTGGAAGTCCTGCGACGCCGCGGCCTATATCCAGGAACAATCGGGCACCGCGTTCGATCCCGAGCTCACACCACTATTTCAGCAACTGCTTCCACAAATCGATGAAATCAACCTACGATTTACCGACAACCGCCAACCCGCATAGCAACAGCATCGGCCAGCCGGGTGGCTACGCACCGGTCACGCTGCTAGTGGACGACGATGCGCTTTCGCTCGACCTGCTCAGCGCGCACATGGCAGGGCTTGGTGCCCGCCAGGTCCACTGCGCAACCGACGGGCGACTGGCCCTGAGAACACTGGAGGGCATGCAGCGTCCGCCCGACCTGATCATTTGCGATGTGTTCATGCCCGACATGGACGGCTTCGAGTTTCTGGAGCAATTGACCGCGCGCAACTTTGCTGGCGACGTGATCGTGATCAGTGGGGGCAATGCGCACCTGCTGGAGTTATCCGAACTGATTGGCAAAACCGGCGGCCTGCGGGTGCTGGCAACGCTGACCAAGCCGGTGTCACAGCAGCAGCTTGCCCAGGTCTTGCGTAGCGCTACGCAATCTGCTTGATTGCCGCCAGGCGGCGCAGCAACTGCTGCACCAGGTCGGACTGCATGTCGCGGTAGAGCAGCACTTCTTCGGCTTCCTTGGCCAGTGCCGCGGTTTCGCTATAGCTCACGTCGCGCTGCTGCGTGAGTTCGGTTGGTGCAATCAGTTCGCGGCCCTGCGGCGTGCGCAAGCGGAACTTGATACGGATGCGCAACTGGTACTCGCGCACCTGGCCGGACGCGTTGACGCCGACGATGATCTTGTCGCGCAATTCCTGCAGTACATCAAAAATCACCTCGGGCGCAGGCTTGCCCGGGGTGGGTGCCAGTGGCACGACCAGGTCAGCAAGGTAGCGCGCCAGGTCGGTGGCAATGGCCGAGCCGCTCTCGGGCGTGACGGCAATCGTCTGGAACGCAAACACCTGGCTGGCGCGCAGCTTGAAGCCGCACCCCGCCAGCGAGAGTGAGAGCAGGCCAGCGCCGATCAGGTTTCTGCGCTGCACTAAATCACCACGTTGACCAGGCGGCCGGGAACGACGATGACCTTCTTGGCCGCGGCACCTGCGGCCAACTGGACGAACACCGGGCAGGCCAGCGCTGCCGCTTCAATCACTTCCTTGGAAGCGTTGGAGGGCACGATCACCGAGCCGCGCAGCTTGCCGTTGATTTGCAGCATCAGTTCAATCTCGTCCTGCTCGAGCGCGTGGGCGTCGACCACCGGCCAGCGCGCGTCCAGAATGTCGCCAAGGTGGCTGGCGTAGCCCAGCTCCGACCACAGCACATGCGCCAGGTGGGGAGTGACCGGGTACAGGCAGCGCAGCAGGATGCCAAAGCCTTCGATCAGCGCGACCTGGGCTCCATCGACCTCGAGCGTCTTGAAGTCTTCGAGCGCGTTGATCATCTTCATGGCACCCGAGACCACGGTGTTGTACTGCATGCGCTGGTAGTCGTAATCCACCTGCTTGAGCACGGTATGGATTTCGCGGCGCAAGGCTTTGGCCTCGCGTGCGAACGCAATGTCCTTGAGGCTGGTGGCATCGCTGGCGTTGGCACCGGCCAGTGTCGAGTCCAACGCCGAGAGCTTGACGCCAAAGTTCCAGACACGGCGCAGGAAGCGGTAGCTGCCTTCGACACCGGCGTCGTTCCACTCCAGCGTGGCCTCGGGCGGCGCGGTGAACATGGTGTACAGGCGCGCGGTGTCGGCGCCGTATTTTTCAATCAGCTCCTGCGGATCGACGCCGTTGTTCTTGCTCTTGCTCATGGTGCCAACACCTTCGTAGGTGATGGTGGTACCGGCAGGCAGATCGCCCCTGGCCTCTTTGAGCAGTGCGCCGGTGACCTTGCCGGTTTCGTCGTGCTGGTCTTCGACTTCGTGCGGCCAGAAGTACTCGATGCCACCCTTGTCGCCCCTGCGCGAGTAGATGTGGTTGAGCACCATGCCTTGCGTAAGCAGCCGGGTGAAGGGCTCGTCGATCTTGATCAGGTCGAGGTCGCGCATCACCTTGGTCCAGAAGCGCGCATACAGCAAGTGCAGAATCGCGTGTTCGATGCCGCCGATGTACTGGTCCATCGGCATCCAGTATTCGGCACCACCGGCCACCATGGCTTCCTGGTTGTGCGGGTCGCAGTAGCGCATGTAGTACCAGCTTGAATCGACAAAGGTGTCCATGGTGTCGGTTTCGCGCCGCGCGCTTTGGCCGCAGACGGGGCAGACCACACCGGCATGAAAGCCCTCGTGCTTGTGCAGCGGGTTGCCGGTGCCATCGGGCACGCAGTCCAGCGGCAGCACCACCGGCAGGTCTTTCTCGGGCACGGGCACGGCACCATGGGTGGCGCAGTGGATGATGGGAATGGGCGTGCCCCAGTAGCGCTGGCGGCTCACCCCCCAGTCGCGCAGACGCCAGGTGGTGCGCTTCTCGCCCAGGCCCAAGACCTGCAGCGCATGCGCTACCGCATCCACTGCCTCCTTGTACGACAGGCCGCTGAACACGTCGGAGTTGACGGTGACGCCGCGCTGCTTGTCGGCATACCAGTCCTGCCAGACGTCGTGGTCGTAGCGCAGTCCGTCCACATGCACCACATCGTGGATGGCAAAGTTGTACTTCTTGGCAAAGGCAAAATCGCGCTCGTCGTGCGCGGGCACACCCATCACCGCGCCATCGCCATAGCCCATCAGGACGTAGTTGCCCACCCAGACGTCGATCAGGCGACCGGTGAGCGGGTGGGTGACCTGCAGCCCGGTGGGCATGCCCAGTTTTTCCTTGAGCGCCAGTTCGGCCTCGGTGGTGCCGCCGGTCTTGCATTCTTCAATAAAGGCTGCCAGTCGCGCGTTGCCTTGCGCTGCGTGCTGCGCCAGCGGATGCTCGGACGCAATGGCGCAAAACGTCACCCCCATGATGGTGTCGGCGCGGGTGGTAAACACGTACATGCGCCCGTCGCCAATGAGCCGACCGGCGTTGTCCTGGATGTCGTGGGTGAAGGCAAAGCGCACGCCTTCGCTCTTGCCGATCCAGTTTTCCTGCATCAGTTTGACGCGCTCGGGCCAGCCCGGCAGTGCGTCCTGCACCTGGGTGAGGAGTTCCTGCGCGTAGTCGGTGATCTTGAAGTAGTAGCCCGGGATCTCGCGCTTTTCTACCGTTGCGCCGGTGCGCCAGCCCTTGCCGTCAATCACCTGCTCATTGGCCAACACGGTCTGGTCCACCGGGTCCCAGTTGACCACCTGGGTCTTGCGGTAGGCAATGCCATTTGCCAGCATTTTCAGGAACAGCCACTGGTTCCACTTGTAGTAGCTGGGGTCGCAGGTGGCGACTTCGCGGCTCCAGTCGATGGCCAGCCCGATGGCCTGCATCTGCGCCTTCATGGTGGCAATGTTGTCGTAAGTCCATTGCGCTGGGGGTACGCCGTTTTTGAGGGCGGCGTTTTCTGCGGGCAGACCAAAGGCGTCCCAGCCCATGGGCATGAGCACGTTGTAGCCGTTCATGCGCAGGTAGCGCGTGAGCATGTCGTTGATGGTGTAGTTGCGCACATGGCCCATGTGCAGTTTGCCGCTGGGGTAGGGCAGCATCGAGCAGGCGTAGTACTTCTTCTTGGAAGTGTCCTCCGTAACCCGGTAGGCATTGGCGCCATTCCACAAGGGTTGCGCCCAATGGGTCTGGGCGGCCTTTTCAACGTCGAGGTGCTGGTATTTGTCTTGCATCGGTGGTGGGGCGGCCCCGTGGCAGCCCATAGAAAACGTGGAGGGAACTGGAGCGATTTTAGGCGCTGGGCGGGTCAACGGCGATCAGGGGACGGCAGTTCGGCCACAAATCCGATGCGGTACAGCCCCGCCTTGTGCGCCAGACCCATGACTTCGACTACCCGGCCGTAAGGCACCTGGGCGTCGGCGCGCAATTGCACTTCGGTTTCGGGCTGGCGTTGCGCCGTGGTCTGCAGCGCCAGTGCCAACGCCTGCTCCTGCAGCGCCTGGTCGTTGAGGAACACCTGGCCGTCCTTGTTGATGGACAGCGTCACGAACGCCGGTTCGGTCGTGCTGCTGGTGCCTTCGGAGCGCGGCAAATCGACCTTGACCGCGCCCACCAGCAGCGGCGCGGTGAGAATGAAAATGACCACCAGCACCAGCATCACGTCCACCAGCGGCGTGACGTTGATCTCGCTCATCGGCTGCGCACCGGGTTGGCGTTCAAGGCGGCCAAAGGACATGCTAGTGGCTCCTGCGGCGCTCTGTGTTTGCGCTCATGCGCCGGGCCCACCGGTCAGCAGCAGTTCGCGCACGTCCCGGGCAAAGCCTTCGAGGTCGGCCTCAATGCGGCTGATCACGCGCCCCATCACGTTGTAGCCCAGCACGGCCGGAATGGCCACGGCCAAACCGGCTGCCGTCATGATGAGCGACTCGCCCACCGGGCCGGAAATCTTGTCGATGCTGATCTGCCCGGCCCCGGCAATGCCGATGAGCGCGTGGTAGATGCCCCAGACCGTGCCCAGCAGACCAACAAACGGCGCGGTGGCTCCGACCGTGGCCAGCAGCACCTGGCCCCATTGCAGTTTGAGCAGCCCGGCGTGAAGGGCGTCACGCAGCACACGGGTCAGGCGTTGCCCAGCGTCGCCCGCCGCTGCCAGCGTACCGGCGTGGTGGGTCTGGGTGGCTTCCACCAGTGGGACCACCAGCGCTTCGCGGTCGAAGGCGCGCATGGTGCGCAGCCCCTCGTCGAGGTTGGGAGCCTGCCAGAACGCGGCGGTGGCACGCGCCACGTCGTGCAGTGCACGCCGCAGCAGCCAGGCCTTCCACAGAATCACCACCCAACTGCAAACCGACATCGCCAGCAGCGCCAGCGCTACCGCGCGGCTGACGCCGTCGCCCTGAAACAGCAAATCCCAGATGCTCATCGCAGGCCGAGTACGTCAAACATGTCAAACAGGCCGGTCTTTTTCTCGGCCAGAAACCGCACCGCGCGCAGACTGCCCTGGGCATAGGTGGCGCGGCTAGAAGACTTGTGGCTGATTTCGATGCGCTCGCCGGTTCCGGCAAACAGCACCGTGTGGTCGCCGACAATGTCGCCGCCACGGATGGTGGCAAAGCCGATCGAGGAGGGGTCGCGCTCGCCAGTCACACCTTCGCGCGCATAGACGGCGCAGTCTTTGAGGTTGCGCCCCAGGGCGCTGGCGATGACCTCGCCCATCTTGAGCGCCGTGCCCGACGGCGCATCGATCTTGTGGCGGTGGTGCGCTTCGATGATCTCGATGTCGTAGCCGGTGGACAGGGCCTTGGCTGCCATTTCCAGCAACTTGAGCGTGACGTTGACGCCCACACTCATATTGGGTGCCAGCACGATCGGGATGTCTTTGGCCGCAGCGGTGATTTGGGCTTTTTGCCCCTCGCTGATGCCGGTGGTGCCGATCACCATTGCAACGCCGAGCGCACGGCACACGGCCAGGTGCTCCATCGTGCCTTCGGGGCGGGTGAAGTCGATCAGCACGTCGCTGTTGTGCAGGCCCTGATGCATATTGGACGTAATCACCACACCGGTGGATTGCCCGGAAAATGCACCGGCGTCCTGGCCGATAGCGGCGCTGCTGGGCATGTCCATGGCACCCGTCAAGCTGCAGTCGCTTGCGCTGCCAATGGCGTAAATCAGCATTTGCCCCATGCGGCCAGAGGCACCTGCAATTGCAATTCGATGGCTCATCTCAATTCGATCCTGATAGGGCCCTATTTGCCCACGGGCTCAAGGGGTGGGTAACTGGAGGGGGCTGTGACTGCGGGGCTGGGCGCGGGCGCGGGTTTGGGTGCCACCGGGAATGCACTCAAGGCCTCAGGGGTGGCTTCCAGCGGCGGAACAGCGCCTGTGGGCATCTTGGATTTGAGGGTGGCAACAAACTCGGCTTCGCTGGGCAACTCGTCCGATTCGATGCGCTCCAGCAGGTCGTTCTTGAAAAACACCGTGACCTTGCGCGACTGTGGTTCCACGCCCTGGCGCTTGAGGGTAAACACATAGTCCCAGCGGTTGGCATGGAACACGCTGGTCAGCAGGGCCGAGCCCAGCACGTCGCGCACCTGGGCGCGCGGCATGCCGATCTTGAGCGCCGCCACCTGTTCGCGTGTTACCACATTGCCCTGGACGACGTCCATGCGGTAGGGCGTGATGACGCTGGCAATGGAGGTACTTGCGCTATTGAAGCTGCCGCAACCCAGCAGCAACGCACTGCAACCGAGCGCAAGCAGGTAGACGCAATGACTGCGACGGGAGTGATCTGACATGGGTACTTACCAGGGATATGATCGCGTCATTGTAGCGGCAGGACCCTGCGCTGTGCCATGGGGCCTCTTCACTGGAAAGACCGTCGTGACCAACATCAACGAATTGAAAAGTACCGGCCTCAAGGCGACTGTGCCGCGTCTGAAAATCCTCGAGGTGTTCCAGCGCGGAGGCAACCGCCACATGACGGCCGAAGATGTGTTTCGCCTGCTGCTCCTGGAGCAGTCCGATGTCGGTCTGGCCACGGTGTACCGGGTGCTGACGCAGTTTGAGCAGGCCGGCATCCTGTGCCGCAGCCACTTTGAAAGCGGCAAGGCGGTGTACGAACTCAACGAAGGCCAGCACCACGACCACCTGGTCTGTCTGGACTGCGGCCGCGTGGAAGAGTTTTACGACGCCGAGATTGAGAAGCGCCAGCAACAGGTGGCCAAGACCAAGGGCTTTACCATTACCGACCACGCTCTCAGCCTGTACGCCACCTGCAACAAGCCGGATTGCCCGAACCGTACCTCTGAAATTTAGCGAAATCTTAGGTGCCGTGCACCATGGCTTTGCGGTGGCGCTCGACAAATTCCTGGTAGGTGTCGATGCCGCGCAACTGCAAAATGGTGTTGCGCACCGCGGCTTCCACCAGCACGGCGATGTTGCGCCCGGCCACCACCTGAATGACCACCTTGCGCACCGGGACGCCGAGCACGTCCTGCGTTAGCGGCTCGTAGGGGATGCGTTCGTACTCGCGCTCCAGCGTTTCGCGGCGCACCAGATGCACGATCAGCTTGAGCCGCATCTTGCGCCGCACTGCCGTTTCGCCAAAGATGGCGCGGATGTCGAGCAAGCCGATGCCGCGCACTTCGAGCAGGTTTTGCAGCAACTCCGGGCAGCGCCCCTCAATCGTGGTCTGGTTGATGCGGTACAGGTCCACCGCGTCGTCGGCCACCAAGCCGTTGCCGCGCGAAATAAGCTCCAGCCCGAGTTCGCTCTTGCCCAGGCCGGATTCGCCCGTGATCATCACGCCCAGGCCCAGAATGTCCATAAACACGCCGTGCATCGACAACCGGTCGGCAAAATGCTTGGACAGGTAGGCGCGCAGCACATCGATCACAAAGGCCGAGGACTCGCGCGTGGCAAACATCGGAATCTGGGCGCGCTCGCACATCGACAGCAGCGCCGGGGGGGCGGTCTGCGCGTCGGCCAGGATCAGGACCGGCGGCTCCAGCGTGACAATGCGCGAAATGCGCCGGGCGCAGTCGTCGGAGGTGGCGTTGGTCAGGTAGGCAACTTCGCGTTCGCCCAAAATCTGCACGCGGTAGGGGTGGATGTAGTTGAGGTAGCCCACCAGGTCGGCACCTGAGCGCGCGGCGCGCACCGCGATTTCGTCAAATCGGCGCTCCGAGGCACCCAACCCGGCCACCCACTCCCAGTGCAGGCGGCTGCGGAACTCTTCAAACAGGACGTCGGCGCTGACGGCGGTGGGTTTCACGCAAAAACCTCAGCGCCGGGGTTGGCCTTCAGGCCGCAGCGGCAGCCTGCCAGCCGCAAATCAGGCCGTGCAGGGCCAGCGCATCGGTGCAGCCGACCAGCTTTTGGCGCAAGGCCGCATCACTGAGCAGTTCAGCGATTTCGGAAAGTATTTCGAGGTGGCGCTGGGTCGCAGCTTCCGGGACGAGCAAAAAGATCAGCAGGCTGACGGCTTCCTCGTCCGGGGCTTCAAACGGAATCGGTTGCGCCAACTGGAACACCGCCGCCATGGGCGACTTGAGCCCTTTGATGCGTCCGTGCGGTATGGCTACGCCGTGGCCCAGCCCGGTGGAGCCCAGGCGCTCGCGGGAAAACAGGCTGTCGGTCACCAGAGCGCGACTTAGGCCATGCAGATTCTCGAACAGCAAACCGGCCTCTTCAAAAGCGCGCTTCTTGCTGGTGACGTCGACTTGCGCAACAACTTGCGAAGCAGACAGGATGGCGGCGAGTCGGTTCATAGTGTGGGACAGATTATGCACACAAAAAAACCGCCCGGGGGGCGGTTTTTCTGACGGTTGAGGCTGACTACATCACACGCTTGGCGGTGCCATGGTTGTGATCCTGAACGCGATCCTTGTGGCGCACCACTTGCCGGTCGAGCTTGTCTACCAGCTCATCGACGGCGGCGTACAGGTCTTCATGCGAACTTTCGGCAAACATGTCGCTGCCTTTGACGTGAATATTGCATTCGGCGCGTTGCCGCTTTTCCTTTTCCTTTTGTTTCTCCACTGTAAGTAGGACCTTGACGTCTACTACCTGGTCAAAGTGCCTGATGACTCGATCTAGCTTGGTCGTCACGTAACTGCGCAGGGCCGGGGTAACTTCAAGATGGTGACCGCTGATCGTCAAATTCATAAAAAGCCTCCAATGCTCTCGGGTTGAAAATCTTTTCGCCTGGGGCGGCAAGAACAGAAACCGGAAAATCCGACCTCTGTGAAATCACTATGCGCCCGAATGTACCGGATTGCAATGACTTTTTGTGTCCGGGCAGCAGCTTTTTGACGCCGCGCAGGGGCATGCAAGTCCCGATTCCCAAACCCTGCGCAGCAGTGCGATAATTTGAGAGGTCCTGCGACTGGAGAGCGCTTCTTGATTTCGCCATGCTGAATATTTTCACACTTGCCAATGGGCGGCTCTTCCAGGAAGAGATTGAATCTCTGGAGGAACTGTCACAGTTTCACCCGATCTGGGTGGACCTGGAGTCGCCTACGGTGGAAGAAAAGCGCTGGGTCAAGCAGTACTACGGTCTGTCGATTCCCGAAGACGCGATGGACGAAGACATCGAGGAGTCGGCCCGCTTCTACGAAGAAGACAACGGCGAACTGCACATCCGCAGCGACTTCTTGATTGCCGACGACGACGAGCCGCGCACGGTGCGGGTGGCTTTCATCCTCAACCAGTTCAATGACGAGCTCAAGAGCAAGGGCGTACTGTTTTCCATCCACGATGAGGACGTTCCGGTGTTTCGCCTGCTGCGCATGCGCGCGCGCCGGGCGCCCGGCCTGATTGAAGACGCCAAGGAAGTTTTGCTCAAGCTGTTTGACGCTGACGCCGAATACTCCGCCGATACGCTCGAAGGCATTTACGACGAGTTGGAGAAGGTCAGCAACAAGGTGCTCTCGGGCGACGTGACCGACGCCATGGCCGGTGAGGTGCTGGGCTCGATCGCGCGCCATGAGGACATGAACGGACGCATCCGCCGCAACGTAATGGACACGCGCCGCGCCGTGAGCTTCATGATGCGCAGCAAGATGCTCAACGGCGAGCAGTTCGAGGAGGCGCGCCAGATTCTGCGCGATATTGACTCGCTGGACTCGCACACCGCGTTTTTGTTTGACAAGATCAACTTCCTGATGGATGCAACCGTGGGTTTCATCAACATCAACCAGAACAAGATCATCAAGATATTCTCGGTGGCCAGCGTCGCCTTGCTGCCGCCCACCCTGATTGCCAGCATCTACGGCATGAACTTCAAGTTTCTGCCCGAACTGGAATGGTCTTTTGGCTACCCCTACGCCCTGGCGCTGATGGTGGCCAGCGCGATGGTGCCGATGTGGTACTTCCGCAAGCGCGGCTGGTTGAAGTAAGCGGCTGAAGGCGCGAGCGGGGTTTATGCAAGTCGATGGTCAACCCTACCGTACGGTCTGGCTCAAGCCGGGCAATGAGCAGGTGGTGCAGGTCATCAACCAGATCAAGCTGCCGCACGCCTTTGAAATCGAAGACCTGCATGGTGTGGACGATATGTGCCACGCCATCAAGACCATGGTGGTGCGCGGTGCCGGGTTGATTGGTGCTTGTGCCGCCTACGGCATGTATCTGGCGGCGCTGGAAGCACCCGACGCCAATTTCGAAGCGTTCATGCAGCAATCCGCCGAAGCGCTGAAAGCGACGCGGCCCACCGCCAGCAACCTGGCCTGGGCGGTTGATCGCATGCAGCGCGCCCTGGCGCAAGGCGGCACACCCGAGCAGCGGCGCATGGCGGCCAAAGCAGCGGCCGCAGCGATTGCCGACGAAGACGTGGACCATTGCAGGCGCATTGGCGCGCACGGTCTGGCGCTGATCCAATCGATTGCCCAGCGCAAGCCGGGCCAAGTGGTCAACATCCTCACGCATTGCAACGCGGGCTGGCTGGCGTTTGTCGATATCGGCTCGGCCACGGCACCGATTTACGCCGCGCACGACGCCGGTATCGCCGTGCACGTCTGGGTGGACGAAACCCGCCCGCGCAACCAGGGCGCCAACCTGACCGCCTGGGAGTTGGGCCAGCACGGCGTGCCCCATACCCTGATTGCCGATAACGTGGGCGGTCACCTGATGCAGCATGGTCTGGTGGATATGGTGATCACCGGGGCCGACCGCGTCACGCGCAACGGCGATGCCGCCAACAAGATTGGCACCTACCTCAAGGCGCTGGCGGCGCACGACAACGGCGTGCCGATGTACGTGGCGCTGCCGTCATCGACCTTTGACTTCACGCTTGATGACGGCGTGGCCCAGATCCCGATTGAAGAGCGAGATGCCACCGAGGTGCGTTACGTGAGCGGCCAGACCGGCGACGGCGCGGTCGAGACGGTGCGCATCTGCCCGCCCAACACTCCCGCGCGCAACTGGGGTTTTGACGTAACTCCGGCGCGGCTGATCACCGGGCTGATCTGCGAGCGTGGCGTCTGCCCGGCCAGCACGGCGGGCATTGGCGCGCTGTTTCCCGACCAAGCCTGACACATGGACACGGCTGCGCTCGACGGGGTCATCAAGTACAGCAGCGAGCGCGTCGCGGGGGCACTGCCGCCATGCGCGCGGCTTGCCGAACTCAACCAGTTGCGCACCGAGTTGTTCGATCTGGGGTTGATTGGCGTCTATCCCGATGGCGTGGGCTACGGCAATCTGAGTATTCGCACGGCGGGCGACCAATTTCTGATTACAGGCAGCGCCACCGGAGCGCAGCGTGTGCTGCACGCAGACGACTACTGTCTGGTGGAGTGGTTCTCGATGACTGAGAACCGGGTGCGCGCTCGCGGCAGCCTGGACGCGTCGTCCGAGTCGATGACGCACGGCGCAATTTATGCGAACCAAGCGCTAGTGCAGTGCGTGGCACACATCCACAGCCGTCGGCTGTTTGACGCCCTGCTGCACCAGGCCAGCGTGCCGTCCACGGATGCCCGGATTGCCTATGGCACGCCCGAGATGGCGTATGCGGTGGCGCAACTGGTGCAGGAGGCAAAAGTGCTGCCGCTGTTGTTTGTGATGGCCGGGCACGACGAAGGCCTGGTTGCCTGCGGCACCGATATCGCATCGGTCCGCGCTCTTTTGTTGGATACCTTTGGAAAGACCCTTGAACCATGATCAAGATCGGCATCATCGGCGGCAGCGGACTCGACAATCCGCAGATTCTGCACAGCCCGCACGACGTGACGGCAACTACGCGCTGGGGCCAACCCTCGTCGCCGCTGAAATGTGGAACCATTGCCGGTGTAGACGTAGTGCTGCTTGCGCGCCACGGACGCGAGCACACCATTGCGCCCAGCGGGGTCAACTTTCGCGCCAACATTGCCGCCCTGCAGGAAGCGGGCTGCACCCACATTCTGGCGACCACGGCGGTGGGCTCACTGCGCGAGGAAATCGGCCGTGGCGATCTGGTCATCATTGACCAGTTCATTGACTTCACCAAGCAGCGCGCCATGACGTTTCACGAGAGCTTCGAGCCGCACCGCCCGATGCACACGCCGATGGCCGAGCCGTTTGATGCCGGTCTGCGTGCCATCCTGGGCGAGGTGTGTGCGCAGCGCGGCTACGCGTTTCACCGTTGCGGAACCGTGGTCACCATCGAAGGGCCGCGTTTTTCCACCCGGGCCGAGTCGCGGATGTTTCGCGCCTGGGGTGCCGACATCATCAACATGTCGGTAGCCACCGAGGTCGCCCTGGCCAATGAGGCGGGCGTGCCCTATGCGGCTATGGCCATGAGTACCGACTACGATTGCTGGAAAACCGACGAAGAGCCGGTCAGTTGGGATGCCATCTTGGCGGTGTTCCAGAGCAACGCCCAAAAGGTCACCAGCGTGCTGGTGGACGCCATTGCCGTGGCGGCGCAGCGCCACGGTGCAGGATAAGCGCCTTATTTGTCGCGCAGCTCGCGTCGCAGGATCTTGCCCACCGGGGTCTTGGGCAACTCGGCGCGAAACTCCACAACCTTGGGCTGCTTGTAGCCGGTGAGGTTTTCCTTGCAGTAGGCGCGCACATCGGCCTCGCTCAGGTTGGGGTCTTTCTTGATGATGACAAGCTTGACCGCTTCGCCGGTCTTGGCATCGGCCACGCCCACACAGGCGCACTCCAGCACGCCCGGCATCTGCGACACCACGTCTTCAAGCTCGGTGGGGAACACGTTGAAGCCGCTGACCAGAATCATGTCCTTCTTGCGGTCCACGATCTTGAAGAAGCCCTTGTCATCGACCACGCCCACGTCGCCGGTCTTGAAGTAACCGTCGGGCGTCATGACCTTGGCGGTCTCGTCCGGGCGCTGCCAGTAGCCCGCCATCACCTGCGGCCCCTTGATGGCAATCTCTCCTGACTGGCCCGGCCCGACTTCGACGCCATCGTCGTCGAGCAACTTCATGTAGGTATTGGGTAGCGGGATGCCGATGGTGCCGGTGAAATGCTTGGAGGTCACCACGTTGCAGCTCGCCGAGGGCGAGGTTTCACTCAAGCCGTAGCCTTCGCAAATTGGGCAGCCGGTTTTCTCAAACCAAAGCTTGGCCACGGCGCTTTGTACCGCGGTTCCGCCGCCCACCGATACCTTGAGGTGGCTCCAGTCGACGGTATTGAAATCGGGGTGGTTGGCCAGGCCGTTAAACAGCGTGTTGACTGCCGGGAAGGTGTGGATGGTGTGCTTGGTGAGTTCCTTCAGGACGCCGGGAATGTCGCGCGGGTTGGGAATCAGGATCAGCTTGCCGCCCATGCGCATCGACAGCATCATGCCGACCGTGAAGGCGAAGATATGGTAGAGCGGCAGCGCGCACACTCCGGTGGGCTGCTCGTCCGCCGGAATGTCGCCCATTACCGGCGCGTTCCAGATTTCGGACTGGAGCACGTTGGCAATCACGTTGCGCTGCAGCAGCACCGCACCCTTGGACACACCGGTGGTGCCGCCGGTGTACTGCAGTACTGCTACGTCGTCGGCCTTGATGTCGGGTTGCTTGAACGAGGCGCTGGTGCCGCGCGCAATCGCGCTGTTAAAGCGCACGGCGCTGGGCAGGTTGTAGGGCGGCACCATCTTCTTGACGTTGCGCACCACGTAGTTGACCAGCAAGCCCTTGATCAGGCCGAGTTGGTCGCCCATGGCGCACAGCACGATGTGCTTGACCGGCGTTGCGGCGAGGCACTTCTCCAGCGTGACGGCAAAGTTCTCGATGATGACGATGGCCTTGGCACCCGAGTCCTTGAGTTGGTGCTCGAGTTCGCGCGGGGTGTACAAGGGGTTGACGTTGACCACCACATAACCGGCGCGCAGAATGCCGGCCACGGCCACCGGGTATTGCGGCACGTTGGGCATCATGATGGCGACGCGGTCGCCTTTGGAAAGTCCCAGGGATTGCAGGTAGGCGGCAAAGGCCTGGCTCAGGCGCTCGGTCTGGGCATAGGTGATGTCCTTGCCCATGAAGCTGTATGCCACCCGGTCGGCATGCTTCTTGAAGGACTCGTCCATCAACGCCACCAGTGAGGTGTACTGGGTGACGTTGATGTCTGCGGGTACTTCTTTGGGGTAACTGCTTAGCCACTTGCGCTCTGTCATGTCGATGATCTCCGTTAAGCAAATTCAGTTAACGGCATTTTCGCGTAAGTCAGGCAAGCGTAAGCATGTGTTTTCCCTAGGTTTTTTGGATTGTCTGGCCTGGATTAAGCACGCAATGCGGTGAGCACTTCGTCAAGCATCTTCTTGGCGTCGCCGAATAGCATCCGATTGTTCTCTTTGTAGAACAGCGGATTGTCCACACCGGCGTAGCCCGAAGCCATGCTGCGCTTCATCACGATTGAGGTCTTGGCCTTCCAGACCTCGAGCACCGGCATGCCGGCAATCGGGCTGTCGGGGTCGTCCTGCGCGCCGGGGTTGACGATGTCGTTGGCGCCAATCACCATCACCACATCTGTCTTGGGGAAGTCGTCGTTCAACTCGTCCATTTCCAGCACGATGTCGTACGGCACCTTGGCTTCGGCCAGCAGCACGTTCATGTGCCCGGGCATACGACCGGCCACTGGGTGGATGCCAAAGCGGATATTGACGCCCTTGGCGCGCAGCAGCTTGGTGATTTCAAACACCGTGTGCTGTGCCTGTGCCACTGCCATGCCATAGCCGGGAACAATGATCACGCTCTTGGCGTCGCGCAGCAGTTCAGCGGTTTCCAGTGCCGACACCGGAACCACTTCGCCAGCCGGTTGCGCGGCATCGCCCTTGGGAGCGGAGGTGCCCCCGGCTGTGCCAAAGCCACCAGCGATCACGCTGATGAAGCTGCGGTTCATGGCCTTGCACATGATGTAGGACAGAATCGCACCGCTGGAGCCCACCAGTGCACCGACCACGATCAGCAAGTCGTTGGAGAGCATGAAGCCCGTGGCCGCTGCGGCCCAGCCAGAGTAGCTGTTGAGCATCGACACCACCACCGGCATGTCGGCACCACCAATGGCCATCACCATGTGGATACCAAACAGGCCAGCGATGATGGTCATCACGATCAGCGGGGTAATGCCGTCGGCAATGGTGTGGGCGTTCATGAAGACGCCGCCAAAGTAGATCACCACCAGCAAACCGATCAGGTTCATCCAGTGGCGTCCGGGCAAGGTCAGAGGTGCGCCGCCGATCTTGCCGTTGAGCTTGCCAAAGGCGATGAGTGAGCCGGTAAAGGTCACCACGCCGATCAGGATGCCAACGTAAATCTCGATTTCGTGGATCGAGCGCTCGGCCCCTTGCAGGTTGGAGGTTGGGTCAAAGTAGCTGGCAAAACCCACCAGTGCAGCGGCCATGCCGACCAGGCTGTGCATCAGCGCAACCAGTTCGGGCATCTGGGTCATCTGCACGGTGCGGGCTGCATACACGCCGATGGAGCCACCGATGACCATCGCGCCGATGATCCAGGGAATACCAGCGGCTGAGACGCGCGGCCCAAACACGGTGGCCAGTACGGCAATGGTCATGCCGATCATGCCGTACAGGTTGCCCCGACGGGAAGTCTCGGGGTTGGATAACCCTCCCAGACTCAGCACAAAAAGAATCGTTGCTCCGATATAGGAGACGGTCGCCAAACTATCACTCATCATGGTCTCCTTTATTTGCGGAACATTGCCAGCATGCGCTGCGTGACCGCAAAGCCGCCGAACATATTGATGGTCGTCAGGACGATGCCCGCCACTGCCAGCCAGCGAATCCAGTCGGTCGTTCCCGCAGGCGGAGCGATCTGCACCAAGGCACCGATCGCAATGATGCTGGAGATGGCGTTGGTCACGCTCATCAGCGGCGTGTGCAGCGCTGGGGTCACGTTCCAGACCACCATGTAGCCCACAAAGCAGGCCAGCACAAACACCGTAAAGTGCGCCAGGAAGGCGCCCGGTGCGTTGGCACCGACAAACCAGAACATCGCGATTGCCACCGCAAACATGATGGCCAGTTTGTTGCCCGCCATGGGTTCACTGGCAGCGCCGTGCCCGTGGCCCTTCTTGGCAGCTGCGGCTGCGGCAGGCTTGGCTGGTGCCGTTGCGGCAGCGGGTAGCTTGGGTGCGGGTGGGGGCCAGGTGATGTTGCCTTCGGTGGTGACGGTCAGGCCACGGATGGCGTCGTCTTCCATATTGACGTTGACCACGCCGTCCTTGGTCTTGCACAGTTCTTCGGTCAAGCGGAACAGGTTGGTGGCGTACAGGGTGGACGACTGCTTGGCCAGGCGCGAGGCCAGGTCGGTGTAGCCGACGATGGTGACGCCATGGCGCACCACGGCCTGACCGGGTTCGGTCAGTTCGCAGTTGCCGCCGCGCTCGGCCGCCATATCGACGATCACGCTGCCGGGCTTCATGCTCTTGACCATCTCGGCGGTGATCAGCTTGGGCGCTGGCTTGCCGGGGATCAGTGCGGTGGTGATGATGATGTCCACCTCGCGCGCTTGCTTGGCGTACATGTCGCGCTGGGCTTGCTGGAAGCCCTCGCTCATGACCTTGGCGTAACCGCCGCCGCCCGAGCCTTCTTCTTCGAAATCGACCTTGACGAACTCGCCGCCCATGGAGATGACCTGGTCGGCCACCTCGGCGCGGGTGTCGTTGGCGCGCACAATCGCGCCCAGCCCGACGGCGGTGCCAATCGCAGCCAGACCGGCCACGCCCGCACCTGCGATAAAGACCTTGGCGGGTTGTACCTTGCCTGCCGCCGTGATCTGGCCGGCAAAGAAGCGGCCAAAGGCGTTGGCCGCCTCGATCACCGCACGGTAACCGGCAACACCGGCCTGCGAGGTCAGGGCGTCCATCTTCTGGGCGCGGCTGAGCATACGCGGTAGCGAGTCGATGGCCAGCACGGTGGCCTTCTTGGCCGTGAGTTGCTGCATCAATTCGGGGTTTTGCGCGGGCCAGATAAAGCCGATCAGGATGCCGCCTTGGCGCATCATCTCGACTTCGGCCGGGGTGGGCACGCACACCTTGAACACGATGTCGCACTCGGCCCAGAGCTTGGCGGCGCTATCGACGATCTGAGCGCCCGCGGCCACGTAGGTCTCGTCGGCAAAGTTGGCGGCATCGCCTGCGCCGGTCTCAACCGAGACCGCAAAGCCGAGCTTGACCAGCTTTTCAACCACTTCAGGCACGGTAGCCACACGCTTCTCACCTGGGAAGATCTCGCGTGTAACGCCAATGCGCTGTGGAGGTTTGGATGGGGCCGACGGTGCGGCATTGGCGACAGGGGTTGCCCCCGATGTCGTCGCGGTAGGTACGCCAGATTGCATGAAGCGACTCCTCGACTTGATTTTGCAAATACGAATACAACACCTCGCCGGTGAAAAGGAGCACCAGCAACGCTGCGGCGGCAAGCTTAACTGAATTGCCCCGCGCTCAGGACGCCGGGAACATGACGCAAATCAACAATATTCAATAATTACGGATGGACAAACGCTGGAAACCCCATGTCACCGTCGCCGCCGTCATCGAACGCGAGGGCTTATTTCTACTGGTAGAGGAGCAAACCAGTGACGGTCTGCGCCTGAACAACCCGGCCGGGCACCTTGATCGCGGCGAGTCGCCGCTGCAGGCGTGTGTGCGCGAAACCCTGGAAGAAACCGCCCATGCCTTCAGCCCGACGGCGCTGGTGGGCATCTACCTGTCGCGCCAGCAGTCGCAGCACGACGACATCACCTATATGCGCCTGGCGTTTTGCGGCACGCTCGGCGCATTGCAGGCGGGGCGCGAACTCGACCACGGCATTGTGCGCACCCTGTGGCTCAGCGCGGACGAGATTCGCGCCAGTGTTGAGCGCCACCGCAGCCCGATGGTGCTGCAGTGCATGGAAGACTACCTGCGCGGCCAGCGCTTTGGCCTGGACCTGATCTACACCCACCCCTCGGTGCTGCAAGCACGGGTGTGAGGCTCAGTCGTCGCCCAGACGCAGGTGGTTGGGCTGGCGCTTTTCCACGGCGTGGCGCAGCAGCGCAGCGACGCGGTAGAGGCCGTGCACAAACTTGCCGTAGGGCAGGGTGATAAACAAGGCCATCACCGCACCCAGGTGCACGCCCAGTGCCCAGGGCAGCAGGTGGGTGCCGCGCGTGAGCCAGGCTGCAAATCCGCTGGCGCTGGTGAGCACCAGCAGCGCCATAAAGCCCCGGTCCATTGGTTTTTGCGCGGCGTCGCCGTGCAAGGGGTGGCGCTGCAGGTTGAGCATGAACAGGCCCACCGTGCCCGCCAGCAGACTGGCGCCGCCCAGGGTGCCAAGTAGCTTGGGCAGGCTTGGCCAGTCGTAAGGTGCGCCCCAGCCCAGCAGGTAGTGGTACATGGTGGCCACGGCGGTAGCGGCAAAGCACAGCGCAAATCCGTAGAACGTGAGGTGGTGGGCGCGTCTGCGCCACAGCGTCCAGGCGTCGTCCTGGTTGTTGCAGCCTTCGCCGTGGCCACCGCCCAGGTAGCGCAGGGTCAGCGTGTCGCGAGTGGCTTCCCGTGCAGCATCTGGCGTGACCGGCGCGCCGCTGGTGGCCGGTGTGATGGTGCGCCAGAAGCTGCGCACGCTCAGGCCCAGTGCCAGCACCACAGCCACAAACACCGGGGCGAATAGGGCTACCAGCGCGCCGTGGGCCAGCACGCTCTGCGCGCCGCCCGACGCACCCAAGGCCAGCACCAGGAGCAGCCCCAGGCTGGCGGCCAGTGCCAGCGCCAGTGTTACGCCGCTGCGTTGGTACAGCCGCCCCCAGGCTGCGGGCCAGGCGTAATGCGCGTAGGTCTGGCCGCGCAGTGTGGCCATGGCCTGGGGCAGGTTGAGCCCAAACGCGTGCGGCGGGGCGTACTGGCAGGCGTGCAGGCAGGCACCGCAGTTGTGGCACAGGTGGGCGAGAAAGTGGGTGTCGGCAGCGTGAAACTCCAGTCGGCGCGTCATCGCCGGAAACACCGCGCAAAAGCCCTCGCAGTAGCGGCAGGCGTTGCAGATCTGCAGTTGCCGCGCCACTTCGGATTCGGCCGCTTCCAGCGCCGATGGCGTGCCCGTGCCCCCGGCGGCGAGCGCCTGGGCCTGGCGAACCAGCGCGTCAAGCGGCTCCATGTGGTGCTCCTCTTAGCGTTGCGGCGCGGGCTGCCTGGGCGCCGGCAATGCGCCCAAACGCCGTGCCGATGGACATGCCCACTCCCGCCGTGTAGCCCTTGCCCAGCACGTTGCCGGCCATCATTTCGCCGACCACAAACAGGTTGGCACAGGGTTCGCCGCCAAAGTGCACTGCGGCGTTGGCGTCGGTGCGCAGGCCCAGGTAGGTAAAGGTGATGCCGGGCTTGAGCGCATAACCGCAGTAGGGCGGCGTGTCCAGCGGTCGCGCCCAGTGCGTCTTGGGCGGCTGCAGGTTGGCGGTGCAACAGTCGTCGAGCCGGTTGTGGTCAAACTCCCCTTCCTGGCACGCGGCGTTGTAGGCCTGAATCGTCTGCATGAAGCTTGGCACGTCCAGACCCAGGCCTTGCGCCAGCGCGGGCAGGGTGTCGGCCTGCACGCCGGGAAAGACCGGCGGCATGAAGCGCGCCTGCGCCTTGGCGTCGATGATCGAGTACGCCGTCTGGCCGCTTTGCTGCGCCACCAACCGCCCCCAGATGGCGTAGCGCTTGGGCCAGAAGTCTTCGCCCTCGTCGTAAAAGCGCTGCCCTTCGCGGTTGACCACCACACCCAGCGATACGCAGTCGATGCGCGTGCAAATGCCGCCGTCGTACAGAGGCGCGCGCGCGTCGATGGCCACCATGTGGGCCTGGGTAGGGTCACCAATGGCGTCGGCCCCGTGGTCGTGCAGCAGGTGCTTGAGCAGCACGCCTTGGTTGAAGCGCGTGCCGCGCACCAGAAAGTTGTCGCTGGGCCACTCGCCGCGCGCGTTTTGTCCCCAGGCCTGGCGCAGCCAGTCGCGGTTGGATTCAAAGCCGCCCGACGCCAGCACGCAGGCGCGCGCCGCAATGTGCTCGTCGCCCACCCAGGCACCGACAAACGCGCCGCCCTGCATCTCGATGCGCTGCACCGGCGCGTTGTAACGCACCTGCACCCCGGCGCGCTCGGCGCTGCGGTAGTAGGCGTTGACCAGGGCCTTGCCCCCGCCCATGAAGAACGCGTTGGTGCGCGCCACGTGCAGCGTGCCGGAGAGCGGTGGCTGAAAATGCACGCCCTGGCGGCGCATCCAGTCGCGGCAGGTGGCCGACGCGCGGATCGTCAGGCGCGCCAGTGCTTCATCGGTCTGGCCGCCGGTAACTTTGAGTAAGTCCTGCCAGAACTCTTCTTCCGGGTAGCTTTGCACCAGCACGTCCTGCGGCGCGTCGTGCATGCAGCGCAGGTTACGCGTGTGCGCCGAATTGCCGCCACGCCACTCACGCGGCGCGGCCTCAAGCAGCAGCACGCTAGCCCCAGTCTCGCGCGCCATCAACGCAGCGCACAAAGCCGCGTTGCCACCACCAATCACCAGAACGTCCCACATCTGTTTGCGTGATTCAGGTCAGCGTCAATCGGCCTTGATCGCGGCGCGCTTGACGATGTCGCTCCAGATCGTTTGCTCGCGCTTGATGAAGGCGGCAAACTCGCTGGAAGGGCCACCGCCGCCCACCGCGCTGTCGGTGGCAAAACGCTCGGTCACGGCGCTGGACTTGAGTGCCTTGTACGACTCTTCCTGGATCTTCTTGACCACCTCTTTCGGTGTGCCTGCGGGCACCAGGATGCCGTACCACTGCGAAGTCTCAAAGTCCCTGAAGCCCATCTCGGCCACCGTGGGCACGTCGGGCAGGGCGGAAATGCGCTGCTGCGTGCCCACAGCAATGGCGCGCAGCGCGCCGCTGCGGATGTGCGCGCCCAGCGCAGGCAGCCCGGCCGAGGACGCCTGCGTGCGCCCGGCCAGCAAGTCGGTGAGCTGCGGGCCGGTGCCCCGGTACGGAATGTGGGTGATGAACATGCCCGTCACCAGCTTGAGGTATTCCATCGCCAGGTGGCCGGCGCTGGCGTTACCGGCCGAGCCGTAGTTGAGTTGGCCCGGGTGCTTTTTGGCGTAGTCCACAAACTCCTTGAAGTTCTTGGCGGGCACATCCGGGTGGATCACAAACACATTGGGCACCTTGGCCAGCAGGGTGACGGGCGCAAAATCGCGGTTCACGTCGTAGGGCTGGTTGCTGAGCATGTACGGGTTGACCGCGAGCGTGCCCACGTGGCCCAGGATCAGGGTGTGGCCGTCGGGCACTGCCTTGGCGGCTTCCTGCATGGCAATCACACCGGCCGCGCCGGGCTTGTTCTCCACAAAAACGCTTTGCCCGATTTGCCGGGTCAACTCCGCCGCAACCGAGCGGGCCACGATTTCAGAGGTGCCACCGGGCGCAAACGGCACCAGAAAGCGCACCGGCTTGGTCGGCCAGGTGCTTTGGGCGAGCGCGTCGGTGTTGGCAAGCAGCGCGGCTGCGCCCAGGGCCAGGGTGTCGCGGCGGGTGATATGCATGGGAGCTGTCTCCTGAGTCGGTGTGAATGATGGCGCTAGAACTGGTAGCGGCGCAGGCCGCCATCGACCGGGATCACCGCGCCCGTGATGTAGCTGGCGCGCGGCGAAGCCAGAAACGCCACCAGATCGGCCAGGTCGTGTGGCTCGCCGTAGCGCCCCACGGGGATCTCGTTTTCGCACTGCCACTGGCGGTACTCGGGCGTGTAGTTGCGATATATCTGCTCGGAGTGGATGCGCCCGGGCGGCACGCAGTTGACCGTGATGCCGTGCTGGCCCACCATGCGCGAGAGCCCCTTGGCCCAACTGTGCAGCGCGGCCTTGGCGCAAAACGCGCCGTTGGTGTGCTCGGGCTCGCTCTTGCCGGTGATGTTGATGATTCGGCCCCAGCGGTTGGCGATCATCGTGTCGAGCAAGGCGTCGGCCAGTTGCCGCGGGCGGTGAAAGTTCAGGGTCAGCGCCTCCTGCCAGCGCTCTTCGTCTACGTGCAGGTCCTTGAAACTGCGCGAGCCGCCTGCGTTGTTGACCAGAATGTCCACCTGGCCCAACCCGGCCAGCGCGGCGTGGGCCAGTGTGTTGGCCGCGTCCGCTTCGTACAGGTCCGTGGCAATGACCAGCGGACGCTTGCCGCCAGCGGCGGCAATCTCGTCGGCCAGCGCCTCCAGCAATTCGGTGCGCCGCGCTGCAATGGCTACGTGCACGCCTTCGCCCGCCAGCGCCAGCGCGATACCGCGCCCGATGCCGGTGGATGCGCCGGTGACCAGCGCCGTTTTGTCTGCCATCTGCAGGTCCATGGGTGCTTCCTCGTTTTCAGGGTGCAGCTACTGTAACGCGCGCAGCGCCGCTGCAATGCTGCCAGCGTGACAGGGCGGGGATAATGGCAGCCCTATGGTCAAACAGCGCATTGTGGTCGGACTCAGCGGCGGGGTGGACTCTGCGGTCACCGCCTACCTGCTCAAACAGCAGGGCCACGAAGTGGTGGGCATCTTCATGAAGAACTGGGAAGACGACGATGACAGCGAATACTGCTCGTCGAACGTGGACTTTGTGGATGCGGCTGCGGTGGCCGACGTGCTGGGCATCGAGATCGAGCACGTCAACTTTGCCTCCGAGTACAAGGACCGCGTGTTTGCCGAGTTTCTGCGCGAATACCAGGCCGGGCGCACACCCAACCCCGACGTGCTGTGCAACGCCGAAATCAAGTTCAAGGCCTTTCTGGACCACGCCATGCGCCTGGGAGCCAGCATGATTGCCACCGGGCATTACGCGCGTGTGCGCTTCAACCCGCAAACCCGGCGGCACGAATTGCTCAAGGGGTTGGATGCCTCCAAGGACCAAAGCTATTTTCTGCACCGCCTCACGCAAGCCCAGTTGTCCAAGACGCTGTTTCCGCTGGGCGCGCTGCACAAGACCGAAGTGCGCCGCATCGCCCAGGAAATTGCACTGCCCAACGCCAAGAAGAAAGATTCCACCGGCATCTGCTTCATAGGCGAACGCCCGTTTCGGGAGTTTCTCAACCGCTACATCGCGCGCGAGCCGGGCCCGATCAAGGACGACCGGGGCCGCACCATTGGCGAGCACGTTGGCTTGTCGTTCTACACCCTGGGGCAGCGCCAGGGCTTGGGCATCGGGGGGCTCAAGGCCAAGGGCGCGCAACGTGGCGGCGGTGTGCACGCGCCCTGGTTTGTGGCGCGCAAGGATATGCGGGCCAACACCCTGTGGGTGGTACAGGGGCACGAGCATCCCTGGCTGCAGTCGCACGCCCTGCAGGCGCAGGACGCAAGCTGGATCGCGGGCGCTCCGGCCGAGCCCGGTGCCATGGCAGCCAAGACGCGCTACCGCCAGGCCGACGCCGCCTGCACTTTGAGCGAGCCCACCGAAGAGACTTTTGCCTTGGAGTTTGCCCAGGCGCAATGGGCGGTGACGCCGGGGCAGTCGGCCGTGCTGTACGACGGCGAGGTGTGCCTGGGCGGTGGCGTGATTGCCTCAGCCCATGCGGCCCAGTAGCGTTTCCATGTCCTTGAGCATCTGGTCCAGGTCGGCTTGCTGCGCCGGGTCCGGGTGGATGCGCGCCTGCAACTCCTGCTCCATGAAGCACACGGTCATGCGCAGGTAGGTGCTGTCGAGCGCCTTGCGCACGGCCGACAACTGCTGGCCGATCTGCAGGCAACTCTCGCCCTCTTCGACCATGCGCGCAATGCCACGGATTTGCCCCTCGGCGCGGCGCAGACGGTTCAAAATATCGGTTCGGGCTTCGGGGTTGCTCAGAATGGTCACGGCACGGCTTTCTTGAACGGCAAGTACAGACTGCGGCCATTCTCGCCGCTCTTGGGCGGGATTTCCAGCCTGCTTGTCATGACTGCAACGGTTTTGCGCTTTGATCGTGGGGGCAGGGGCCGCAGCCCCCCGTTGTCTGATCAAGCTTGTGTGAGCGCCTTCACAGTCTCGGCCACGTGCGCCGCGGTAACTCCAAAATGCGCATACAAGTCTTTGGCTGGGGCTGAATCTCCAAAGCTGTTCATTGCGATCACTGCGCCGGTGCGCCCGACGTACTTGCGCCAGAAGTCGGGATGCGCCGCCTCGATTGCTACTGCAGGCAAGGCCAACGGCAAAACTGATTCCTGGTAGGCGGCGCTTTGGCGGTCAAAGCGGTTGGTGCAGGGCATGGATACCACGCGGGTGGGGATGCCTTGTGCGGCCAGGTTGGCCTGGGCCTGCATCGCCAGTTCCAGTTCGGAGCCGGTTGACACAATCACGGCGCGCGCGCCCGGCATGTCGGATAGCACGTAGCCGCCTTGGCGGATGTCTTGCTCGCGCGCGAGTGCAGTGCTTGCGTCACCGGACAAGCGTGGCAGGTTCTGGCGTGACAGGCACAAGGCGCTGGGGCCGTCCTGGCGCTCGATGGCGCAGGCCCATGCCACGGCGGTTTCGAGCGCGTCGGCCGGTCGCCAGACGTCGAGCCCGGGGATGATGCGCAGGCTCGGAATGTGCTCCACGCTCTGGTGGGTGGGACCGTCTTCGCCCAGGCCAATGCTGTCGTGGGTGAATACGTGGATCACCCGCAACTTCATCAGCGCCGCCATGCGAACGGCGTTGCGGCTGTAGTCGCTGAACGTGAGGAAGGTGCCGCCGTAGGGAATGTAGCCGCCGTGCAGCGCGACGCCATTCATGATGGCGGCCATACCGAATTCGCGCACGCCATAGCTCAAGTGATTGCCCCAAGTGTCGCGGGCGGCCTTGACGCAGCCCTTGAAGTTGGTCAGATTGGAGCCGGTCAGGTCGGCGCTGCCACCGAAAAACTCGGGCACCAGTGGTGCCAGCAGGTCGAGCGCATTTTGGCTGGCCTTGCGCGTGGCCACAGCCTCGGGCCTGGCAGCAATGGTGGCCAGCACGTTGGGCAACTGCTGTGCAAAAGCGGGTAGGAGTTCGCCCGCCATGCGGCGCTCAAACTCTGCGGCCTGCGCCGGGTAGTGCGAGCGATAAGCCTCAAAGCGCGTGCGCCACGCGGCCTCGGCGGCTTGCCCACGCGCGATGGCGTTCCAGGCTGCGGTGAGGTCGGCGGGAATCTCGAATGGAGCGCAGTCCCACCCCAAGGCAGCGCGTGTGGCCGCAACCTCGGACGCGCCCAGCGCCGCACCGTGCACATCGTGGGTGCCGGCCTTGTTGGGCGAGCCCTTGCCGATCACGGTCTTGCAGCAAATCAGTGTGGGTTTGCCGTCGGCCTGCAGCGCTTGTGCTTTGGCGGCACGCACTGCCGCGTCCAGCGCCTGCGGGTCGTGGCCATTGACGTTGGGGATGACGTTCCAGCCATAGGCCTCAAAGCGCTTGGGCGTGTCGTCGGTGAACCAGCCCTCGACATGGCCGTCAATCGAGATGCCGTTGTCGTCATAGAACGCCACCAACCTGGATAGGCGCAGCGTGCCCGCGAGCGAACAGGCTTCGTGGCTGATGCCTTCCATCAGACAGCCGTCACCCATGAACACATAGGTGAAATGGTCGACGATGGCGTGGCCGGGTTGGTTGAACTCTGCTGCCAGAAGCTTCTCGGCCAGCGCCATGCCAACGGCGTTGGTCAAACCCTGCCCGAGCGGGCCGGTGGTGGTCTCTACGCCGGGCGTCACACCCACTTCAGGGTGCCCCGGTGTCTTGCTGTGCAGTTGACGGAACTTGCTCAGCTCTGCCATGGGCAGGTCGTAACCGGTGAGGTGTAGCAGCGCATAGATCAGCATCGAGCCGTGTCCGTTGCTGAGCACAAAGCGATCGCGGTTGGGCCACAAGGGGTTGGCAGGGCTGTGGCTGAGATGCCGATTCCACAGCACCTCGGCAATGTCTGCCATGCCCATGGGGGCACCGGGGTGGCCGGACTTTGCCTTCTCTACGGCATCAATCGCCAGGAATCGGATTGCGTTGGCCATTCGCTGGGCCATGGCGGGAGTGGGATGTGTCATGCAATGGCACCGCTCAACCACGGGCTTTTTTCTGGCGCTCCATCATGCGCCAGACAAAGGGTGTAAAGATGAGTTGCATGGCCAGTTCCATCTTGCCGCCGGGCACGACGATGGTGTTGGCGCGGCTCATGAACGAGGCGTTGATCATGCTCAGCAGGTACTGGAAATCGATGCCCTTGGGTTTCGCAAAGCGGATCACCACCATGCTTTCGTCGGGCGAAGGAATGTCGCGCGCGATGAAGGGGTTGGAGGTGTCCACCATGGGCACGCGCTGAAAGTTGACGTGGGTGTGCATGAACTGCGGGCAGATGTAATTCACATAGTCGGGCATGCGCCGCAAAATGGTGTCGGTAACCGCTTCGGTGCTGTAGCCGCGCTGCTTCTTGTCGCGGTACAGCTTTTGAATCCATTCCAGGTTGATCACCGGCACCACGCCCACCAGCAGGTCCGGGTGCTGGGCGATGTTGACCTCGGGGGTGACCACCGCGCCGTGCAGGCCCTCGTAAAACAGCAAGTCGGTGTCGGCAGGCACGTCTTCCCAGGGGGTAAAGGTGCCTGGCTCCTGTTGGTAGGGGGCTGCCTCCTCGGGATCGTGCAGGTACTTGCGGCGCTTGCCGGTGCCGGTGGTGGCGTAGTCGCGAAACAGCGCTTCCACCTCCGGGAACAGGTTGTTCTCCGGCCCGAAGTGGCTGAAATTCTTGTTGCCCTGGCGCTCGGCCTCCATCAGGCGGACCTTCATTTCCTTGCGGTCATAACGGTGGAAACTGTCGCCTTCGATGATGGCGGCCTTGATGCCTTCACGGCGGAAGACCTCGCTGAAAGTGCGGGTCACCGAGGTGGTGCCGGCGCCGCTGGAGCCGGTGATGGCGATGATGGGGTGGCGTTCAGACATGGGTTGTCTCCGAAGGTAAAAATGGATGCGTTGCTGCGGCCGGGTTGTGCGCTGGCGGGGCTTATTCCCTGAACAGGCTGCGTTCGGTAAACAAGGGATTGCGCCACTCGGTCTGGGCCGGTTCGGCGTGGTAGCGTTCGACGCGCTCGACTTCGTTGCGTGAGCCAAATACCAGGCCGATGCGCTGGTGCAGGCTGCTGGGTTGCACGCTGAGCATCGGCTTTTCGCCGGTGGAGGCGCGGCCCCCGGCCTGTTCCATGACCATGCCGATCGGGTTGGCCTCGTACAGCAGGCGCAGGCGACCGGGTTTGGTCGCGTCCTTGGTGTCGCGGGGGTAGAGGAACACACCGCCGCGCATCAGAATGCGGTGCGCTTCGGCCACCATGCTGGCAATCCAGCGCATATTGAAGTCCTTGCCGCGCGGCCCCGGCTTGCCCGCAAGGCATTCATCCACATAGCGTTTGACGGGGGCTTCCCAAAAGCGCGCGTTGGAGGCGTTGATGGCAAATTCCTGCGTGTCGGCCGGGACTTGCATGCTGGGGTGCGTCAGCATGAACTCGCCCAGTGTCGGGTCGAGCGTGAACCCGTGCACGCCCGTACCCACGGTGAGCACCAGCATGGTGGTGGGGCCGTAGAGCGCATAGCCCGCAGCCACCTGCGTGCAGCCGGGTTGCAAAAAGTCGGCCTCCACCACGTCGCGCTGCTGGTCGCGCGGCATGTCTTCGAGGTCTTTGGGCGAGCGCAGCACCGAGAAGATGCTGCCCACGGTCATGTTGACGTCGATGTTGCTGGAGCCGTCGAGCGGGTCAAACACCAGCAGGTATTTGCCGCGCGGGTGTTCCGCTGCAATCTGGTAGGGCGCATCCATTTCTTCGGAGGCCATGCCCGCCAGATGCCCGGCCCATTCGGTGCGGCGGATAAACACGTCGTTGGCCAGCACGTCAAGCTTCTTCTGGGTTTCGCCCTGCACATTGACCGAGCCCCCGGCGTCGGCGGCGTGGTTGCCCATCACGCCGCCCAGTTCGCCAAAGGCAACCGCACGGGCGATGGCCTTGCAGGCAATGGCAACGTCCAGAATCAAGGCATTGAAGTCGCCTCCGGCTGAAGGAAAGCGGCGGCGCTCTTCGATCAGAAACTGGGTCAGGGTGGAGCGGTGGGAGTGGTGGGTCAGAGGCATGGTGGTATGTCGGTTGGATTTTGAAACTACTCTCCAGGGTGCGCGGCACGGCGCAGCGCGTTCATCACGCCGTGGTAGCCGCCATCGGCATCGGGCGCACCAAACACGGCACTGCCTGCCACGCAGGTGTCGGCACCAGCTTGCACGATAACTCCGATGTTGTCGGTCTTGACGCCACCATCGACTTCCAGCCAGATCGGCTGGCCGCCCGCCGCCGTGTGGGCATCAATCTTTGCGCGCACGCTGCGCAACTTGGCCAAGGTGCTGGGGATGAACTTTTGTCCGCCGTAGCCCGGGTTCACGCTCATCAGCAGCACCATGTCGAGTTTGTCCATCACATGGTCGAGCCACTCCACCGAGGTGGCCGGATTGAGTACCAGGCCCGCCTTGCAGCCATGCTCTTTGATCAGTTGCAGGGTGCGGTCCACGTGCCGTGAGGCTTCAGGGTGGAACGTGATGATGTTGGCACCCGCCTTGGCAAACAGGGGAACGAGCGCGTCCACTGGCTCGACCATCAGGTGTACGTCGATCGGAATCGTGACATGCGGACGAATCGCCTCGCAGACCAGCGGGCCGATGGTGAGGTTGGGGACGTAATGGTTGTCCATCACATCAAAGTGCACCAGGTCCGCACCGGCGCTCTGGATCGCGCGTACCTCTTCTCCCAGGCGTGCGAAGTCTGCCGACAGGATGGAGGGTGCCAGGCGAAGAATGGGGTGGGAGACACTTGCAAGGGTCATGGCGAGGTTTTCTCTGGTGGCATCAAATTTCGGGGTCGATCCAGTTCAGGCGAAGGACGTGGTCTGCTGGCTTTGGGCGTGCCAACTGCGCAGTTGCGCCAGATTGACCTCGGCCAGATCGGGCACTACGCGCATGGCAGCGCCGAAGTCGTCGTTGGCGGTGTAGTGCGTTGGTGTAATCAGCGTGGCCAGTCTGGCGGCGGTGGCAGCGCGCAGTCCGTTGTTGGAATCTTCCAGGGCCAGGCACTTCGACGTTGGCAGTCCAAGCGCCGCCAGCACGTCCAGGTACACCTGCGGATGGGGTTTCTTGAGGGTTGCGCTGGAGCCGTCGCCAATCGCGCTGAAGGCCGCGTGCCAGTCAGCGCCCATGGCGTTGCGCAACAAAGCGGCGATGTTGACCGGCGAGGTGGTGGTGGCGATGGCCAGTTTGAGCCCCTGCTGCAGCGCTTCGTTGATCAGCTTGAGCACGCCGGGGCGCAAGTTCAGGGCACCGTCGTTGACATGGCGCACGTAGGCGATGGTCTTGAGGTGAAACAGGCGGTTGATCAAGTCCTCACGGCCCATGAGGGCAAACTGATTGAGTGCGGGCTGCGCGGTGTCCATGTAATGAATGATGCGCTCCTTGCCGCCGGTTACGCACAGGAGTTGGGTGTACAGGGCATCATCCCAATGCCAGTCCAGGCCAAACTCTGTGAATGCCTGGTTGAACGCTGCGCAGTGCGCAGCTTCGGTGTCGGCCAGGGTGCCGTCAACGTCAAAGATCAGGGCCTGCAGCATGGCTTATTTCCCCACGCCGAGTTTTTCGCGCCAGCCCGGAAACAGCGTGTCGGCGTCCTTGGGGAACGACTCAAAGGCGCGGGCAAACTCCCGGTGCTCCTTGGCAAATTCCACCGGGTCGGCACCGCTCTTCCAGCACTCATACGACTGGCGCAACGAGATGGCACCGGCGGCGGGGCTGTCAAGATGGCCGTAGGCACCCCCGCCTGCCGTGTTGATGACGTTGCCGTGGCCCAGGTTCTGGAAAAAGCCCGGCAGGCGCAGCGCATTCATGCCGCCCGAGATGATGGGCGTGGTGGGCTTCATGCCGTACCACTTCTGGAAATAGACCGGGCCCTGGCATTCGTCACGCTCGATCATGTAGGCAATGACCCGGTCATCGCCCTCGCCTTCCATTTTCCCGTGGCCCATGGTGCCCACATGGATGCCGCTGGCACCTTGCAGGCGGCTCATCTTGGCCAACACAAAGGCGGTATAGCCGCGCTTGGCCGAGGGCGAGGTGATCATGCCGTGGCCGGCGCGGTGGTAGTGCAGGTATTGGTTGGGGTACTGGCGTCGTGCGGTGGTCACCATGCCGGGCCCGCCGACAAAGCCGTCCACCAAAAAGGCGAGCTTGTCGGCGTCCGGCCCAAAGACCTCCAGCGCGTAGTCGGCGCGGGCGCACATTTCATAGTGGTCGTCGGCCGTGATGTTCATGGAAAACAGCTTGGGCTGGCCGGTTTCGTCCTGGGCGCGCTTGAGGGCGTCGTACACCAGGGGCAGTACCTTTTTTATGGGTGCAAACACCTGGTTGCCTTGCGGCTCGTCGTTCTTGATAAAGTCGCCCCCCAGCCAGAACTGGTAGGCCGCCTGGGCAAATGGCTCCGGGCGCAGGCCGAGCTTGGGCTTGATGATGGTGCCCGCAATGTAGCCGCCGTCCTGCACCGGCCGCCCCAGGATGCGCCACAGGTCGGCAATGCCCTTGGCCGGGCCGTCAAACATCTGGATGACGCGCTCGGGCACGTAAAAGTCGATCATCTTGGCGTGCTTGATGTCGCCCATGCCCTGGTTGTTGCCGATCACCAGGGTCAGGAACGACACCAGCATGAAGCGGCCATCGGTCACGTTGCGGTCAAACAGGTCCAGCGGATAGGCAATGCGCATGTCCTCGGTGGCTTCGTCGATGTGGTACACCAGCGCATCCACGCCGCGCGTGAAATCGTCAGTGGTGCTGACCTCCACGTTGGTGCCGGTGGAAGACTCGGCGGCAAAGTGGGCCGCCGCCTCCAGGTAGCCGACGCCTGCCTTGGGGGCCATCTTGTAAGCCACCAGAATGTGCTGGCCACCGCTCATGAGGTCAGCTTCCTTCAGGCTCAGGTCGGCATAACGGTTGGATTGGTCCATGGGGTATCTCCGTTGGTTGATTGGGACCCCACCTGGCACCGGTTCGCACTCAATTCAGTGGGGACTGAGGGCGACTGTAAAAAGGAATGCTCATAAGTACAATTCACTTTTTCTGTTCTAACGATAAGTCTAATCTTATGATTGTGATCGCCGTCCCAGCTACGCCCAGGACTCAATCAACGGCTCTCCCTGTTCGATCAGGAACGCCTTGAACGACTTGGCCGCGGGGGAGAGCTTGCGCTGGACCTGGTGGGCCACATACCAGTGCCCCACCAGCGGCAAACCCTTGATGTCCAGCAACGCCATGTGCCCCGAGGCAAGCTCGCGGCGCACCGTGCGCAGCGAAATAAAGCTCATGCCCATGCCCGCCATGACGGCTTGCTTGATGGTCTCGTTGCTGGGCATTTCCATCACCACATGGATGGCAACTTCATGTTGCGCAAACAGGCGCTCCATGGCGGCGCGGGTGCCTGACCCGACCTCGCGCACTACAAAGTCGCAACCCTTGAGCGTCTCAAAGGTGAGCCGCTTGCGCCGCGACAGGGGGTGATCGGGCGCACAAACCAACCCCAGCGGATTGGTGGCAAACGGCGTGGCTTCGCACTCGAGCGCGCCGCGCGGACGGCCCATGACTACCAGATCGACTTCGTTGCGCGCGAGCATGGCAAGAATGTTCTCGCGGTTGTCGATTTTGAGCGTCACTTCAATGCCGGGGAACAACTTCTTGAAACGCACCAGCAGCATTGGCACGAAATATTTCACTGTGCTCACAATGCCCAGATCAATGCGCCCTTTTCTGGAACCCGCTTGCTCGGCCATGCTGGCTTCCAGATCCTTGAGCTGCCCCATCGCGATGATGGCGTGCGTCAGAAACTCCTGGCCTGGCCCGGTCAGGCGGATGTTGCGTCCTTCTGGCTCGATCAGTTGAAGGCCGAACGCGTCTTCAAGCTGGCGGATTTGCATGGACACCGCTGGCTGCGTCACAAACAGGCGCGCAGCCGCCTTGGAGACAGACTTCTCTTTGGCGACTTCAACAAAAGTCTGGAGTTGCTTGAGGGTGTAATTGCGCATCGCAGCCTTGAAACGCTTACTTGGGCAAGACAAGCCCCGATTGTGCGCGACCTGGAGCGCACTGAGGCGGCATAGTTGCTGGTTGGCAGGGGTCGGTGTCCCGTCGCAGGGAATCGACAAAAGCTGTAGTGGTGCCAGTATGCAAGTAGCCAGCCTGCTGGCCCAACAAACGCATTGGCGGCTATTTATTCCTCCGACAGGGGAAAAATGGCGTTTATACTGATTCCTTCGGGCATTGCTTGGGCGTGAGTCTGATGCATAACCGTTAAAGAGCAAGGTCAGGCTCTACGCCGTGGAGACCTGATTCACGTTTTGTTTAACTTTTATACCCTGGAGTTTGAAACACATGAAGCTGAATACTGTTGCTGTTGCCGTGCTCGCCCTGACTGTTGGCGCTGCCTATGCTCAATCCGTTGTGACCATCGCGCACGTTGGCCCCACAAGCGGTGCCATTGCCCACTTGGGTAAAGACAACGAAAACGGCGCGATCATGGCCGTCGAAGAAATCAATGCGGCTGGCCTGGTCATTGGTGGCAAGAAGGTCACGCTCAAGCTGATGACCGAAGACGATGCAGCAGATCCCAAGCAGGGTACGGCTGTTGCCCAGAAGTTGGCTGACGCCAAGGTTGTTGGCGTGGTTGGCCACCTTAACTCAGGCACCACCATTCCCGCATCGCGGATCTACAGCGATGCTGGCATTCCGCAAGTTTCTCCCTCCGCTACCAACCCCAAGTACACACGCCAAGGTTTCAAGACCACGTTCCGCGTGGTGGCTGATGACACCCAACTCGGTGGCACGCTGGGCCGTTACGCTGTCAACACCCTCAAGGGCAAGACCATGGCGGTGATTGATGACCGTACTGCCTATGGCCAAGGCGTTGCCGAAGAATTCAGCAAGGCCGCAGTGGCCGCTGGCGGCACCGTGGTGGCACGTGAGTACACCACCGACAAGGCCACCGACTTCAACTCCATCCTGACCACCATCAAGGGCAAGAAGCCGGATGTGGTGTTCTTCGGCGGTATGGACGCTGTGGCTGGCCCGATGCTGCGCCAGATGAAGTCTCTGGGCATTGTTGCCAAGTTCATGGGCGGCGACGGTATCTGCTCTACCGAACTGGTCAAGCTCGGTGGCGACGCTATCAGCGACAACCAAGTCTATTGCGCTGAAGCCGGTGGTGTGGAAGGTGCAGGCAAGGTTGCTGAAAACGCGTTCAAGGCCAAGTTCAAGGCCAAGTTCGGCACCGAAGTGCAGGTCTACGCTCCCTATGTGTATGACAGCGTGAAGCTGATGGTTGCGGCCATGGTCAAAGCTGGTTCTTCCGACCCCGCCAAGTACCTGCCCGTGCTGGCTGCTACCAAAGACTATCCTGGCGTCACTGGCCCGATCAGCTTTGACGAAAAGGGCGACATCAAGGGCGGCGCGCTGACCTTGAAGACCGTCCGTGGCGGCAAGCTCGAAGAACTGGCAGTGATCCGCTAATCACGGCCCACTGTTTGCGGCAGCGCAAGTTGCCGCTCCAGAAAAAAAGCGCACTGCAAACCAGTGCGCTTTTTTTCTGGCTGTTGTGAAGTTCAGGCTTGCGTAGCGGATGCTGCGCGCCTGCGGCGTTCCAAAAAGGCCTGAATCTCGCCCACGACCCCTTTTCGGAATGCCAGCACGCACAGTACAAAAATGACGCCGATGATGACGTTGACCCACGAGCCTACCTTGTCGGCCAACATGTCTTGCAGCGAGATCACAATGCCCGCACCAAACACCGGGCCGAAGAAAGTGCCAACGCCACCGAGCAGCGTCATCAGGATTACTTCGCCCGACATCGTCCAGTGCACATCGGAGAGCGTGGCAAAACCCATTACCAGCGTTTTGAGCGAGCCCGCCAAACCGGCCAGGGCGGACGAGAGCACAAAGGCCAGCAGCTTGTAGCGGTCCACCTCGTAGCCCAGCGAAATTGCGCGGGGCTCGTTCTCGCGGATCATTTTGAGCACTTGCCCGAACGGCGAATGCAGGATGCGCGAAATGAGCAGAAAACAGGCCACAAACACGGTAACTACGACGTAGTACATGGCAGTGTCGGTTGCCAGCGGGAATACTCCGAACAGGTTGCCGCGCGATACGCCCTGCAGCCCGTCTTCGCCGCCAGTGAAGGGTGCTTGCAAGCATACGAAGTACACCATCTGCGCAATCGCCATGGTGATCATGGCGAAGTAAATACCCTGGCGCCGGATCGCCACCAAACCGACCACCAGGCCAATGCCCCCGGCTCCGATGACACCGGCTGCAATCGCCAGCTCAGGCGAGAGTTGCTGCGCCTTGATGAGCCGCCGCCTCACCATGAGAAACGCCCCCGGTCTTGCGACCGGGGGCGTTGGGGTGACAGCTTGTCGGTTTACTCGGCGCGATACGCTTGGTAGGCGGCGCGGGCGATGAGGGCGGTGCCTACGAAGGGCAGTGTGACCGCATAGA